>Ga0247734_1000851_pt1 | contig 24912 bp, 20 predicted proteins | sample UWRJL103311B2_FD_180933 | JGI IMG/M metagenome (GOLD analysis project Ga0247734, IMG submission 180933) | Plant litter microbial communities from Arlington Agricultural Research Station in Wisconsin, United States - UWRJ-L103-311B-2 | ecosystem: Environmental > Terrestrial > Plant litter >...
AGATGCTCCGCTCTGCCTTCTGTATGGTATAGTAGCGGAGCAAATTGTACGAAAGTAAATATTGAGTACGGAGACACGCACTACCAGAGATACGGACGGAATTACGATAGTGCTCCATCTATACTTTACTGTATGGAGTAGTGCGCGACATTGGGATCTCGAAACACGTGACAAGACGAAATACCCTATTCTCGGTGAAGGAAGTCCATTCATGCTATGGAACCATTCTACTACTTTTGCATTTGGTTCCAACTCAACTCGCCAACCCAAATAAACTATCTGTGATATCTTCTCAAAACACTTCCCGTCATGTATAGCCGAGCTCGGTTCTCCGTGTACTTTCTAGTACCAATACAGCATGTGAAACACCAGTCCGACACTGACGAGGAGAGTAAAGCGACCTCATGAAGTCTTATACATTACAGTTACCTATGTTTACCACGCTCTGAAAGTCCTGTAATACCACACTGCAAACCCAATCACTCAATCGCTAAAAGACCTCGTGAAACTACGGTATCCAAGATGGAGACCCAGCCCCCAGACGATGCTGAAGCAGCCTCTCCGACAATCCATATCCAAGCGACGGAGGCCGCCTACACCGGGTGGAAATCTCTCATGTCAAGCAGCACTTCCAGGAACAACAACAAAAACTGGAGTCGTGGCCCCTGCACCGCCTGCACAGATCTCCTCTGGCGCATCCTCATCGCTCCGAATATCAACCCACACAGCAACGATTGGTACCGCCCCCGCGTTGGGCACTGGGAAACCTATGTCCAACTAACACGTTCCTGCCGCACATGCGATCTCTGTGCTCTGATCAAAAGGGCCATCTTGACCAGCCCCAAATCAACAAGCTACCCACGATCGAACGATGACAGCTATTTCGCCGGACCGGGGAGCTGGCACGAGTTTGCTGAAGCCGGTAATGGGGTCAAGCACCTCTCCGTTTCCCAAATGAGCAGATCGCCGAGGTTTTTGCGAGTTTTTACCGAGGCGGGTGGGTTCTCTTTTTGTTGGTGCCGAAGAAAATTGTGTTTTGACTGGTCGACTGACTATATGCTTTCCAGACGATTTGATGGCTGGGGTTGTGCCTGGGAGAGTGGTGCTGGAGCGGAGTGGTGATCATTTCCAGCTGTTGATGGCTAAAGGCTGGATTGACGAGTGTGTTGAGCGACATGCTGAGTGCAGGCGAGTTGTTTCTTCCTCTCCTGAGCCTGAGTTGCCTACGCGTGTGATTGAAATCGGTGCTGGTACTTTACGCCTGCTCCAAACGAACGGACAGCGTGGAAAATGGGCAGCTCTCAGCCATCGATGGGGAACGATGTCGTGGAAGGACAAAGTGTTCAATCGAAAAAGTCCAATTATGACTTTATTGTCGACAAACAATGAGCGGCTCCAACAAAGTATCGACCCAGAGCACCTTACCAAGACGTTTCAGGATGCAATCACAGTCACTCACACCCTGGGATTACGCTATCTATGGATAGATTCCCTGTGCATCATCCAAGATTCGATTGAAGACTGGGAGCGAGAATCTAATCTCATGGCCGACGTCTACAGCCATGCGCAGGTAACGATTTCTGCCGCAGCCGGCCCGAAAGGAATCTTTTGCGAGCGGGAATGGGCTAAAAGCTCCAATCCTGTGAAGTACCAGATCTTTACCGGTGCTGGGGTTGGAACAATCATGTTTGATATCGAGCACGTCAACAAACGCACGCCGGATCCAGACCTCAATTATCTTCAGAGCCGTGCGTGGTGTTTTCAGGAGGCACGGCTGAGTCCAAGATTGCTCGCTTTTGATCAAGCACAGATGTCGCTGACATGTCTACAAGGTAGGCGGGAGGAAGCAATTGAGCCGTCAGGTCGTGATGGTAGGAAAAAAAGGAATGATTTTATGCTGGAGTATGGAGATGCTGAGCACCCAAGGAAGTCTAAACAAGATATCCTGGAGATGTGGTATAATCTTGTTGAAGACTATAGTGCAAGAAACCTGACAGTTGCGTCGGATAAGTTGGTGGCCATTTCCAGTGTTGCCAAGGTGATCAATACCCACTTAGCCGACGATTATATGGCTGGCATGTGGAAGAACAGTCCACCGCAAGGTTTGCTGTGGCGGCCTGATAAGAGAGATGATACCTTTAACGAGCGTGCATTTCCATCGACGACTCTGAGGCCATACAGAGCACCTTCATGGTCTTGGGCTTCGGTAGAGGGCAGAGTTGCCTTTTTCTTTGCCCGCAACGCTCTGGAGGAGACAACAATCGCCTCAATAGTCAACCTGCACTGCGATAACGATGGCAAAGATAAATATGGCCCCTGTAGAAACGGACATCTCGAGATCCGGGGTCCTTTAAAGCCTGCTTTCACCGGAGAACGAAACCTCTGGATAGCGTCACACATTGGGTTATATCGACCTAACACCACTGGAAAGGGAGATGCGAAGGAGGAATTCGCCTTTTGCATGCTTGATGCTACTCCGGGACTGAAGCAAGGGAGCGACATATGGTGCTTTCAGATCTCGACCGGCCATGGGCTTGTTCTGCAAAAGACATCTAACTCTCCGGAGGAATATAAGCGCATCGGTATCTTCACGCAAGATACGGAAAGAAGGGCGACTCCAGAGAACTTACGTTGGTGGGCGGAAGGGGGACATAGTACTATCAAGATCGTTTGAGAGAACAGAATGGACATGGACTACTAGTGTGCTGTTGTAATATTTAGATTATATGGAAGCTGTATCCTGGTTGGATTTACTTCTCCAAAGGTCAGTCGCATCTCTCACCATCAGAAGTAACTCCAAACGACCAAAACACCCGACGATCCATCAATCCCCGCCGCCCATCTGCTTTCCCTACCATGAGATCACAAGTTCCTCCGTCATCCGCGGGAAATTTGCTCAAACACGGCCAAAAACTAACCAAAAGTCTAGCCTGGATGATAGGTCTTCGAACGGGCAGCAGTACCAGATACCTTTTCTTGCTCTTTCTTTAGCTCCCATTATTCCCCAAACTCTGCTTCTTGGGTTTCTGATAATTCAAAGTGTTGTTGGGCTACACCCTCGCCATCTCTTGTAGAGCTTGGATGCCAGACTCCTCTGTACCGCACATTTGCTTCTTCAGAACAACACGGGCCATGCGTGAGAATGAAGGAACAGCAGACTAGAATTGCTACGAGATACAGTCTAATACTTTAGCTAGGGAGAATACGAGTCCCTGATTCCCATGGGCAACGATATCACCAAAAGACTCCTAGTAATTAGGAGGTTTTATCAGTGTGATGGGGGAGTCATTTATTGGAAAGTGTCAAAAGACTATATCACATACGTCCTATGCTATTTTGTGACCTGTCACTATTCACTATCAACTCTCCGAGTTTGTCACCGCGTGGCTTTTTACTTTTATGCTGAGATGAAGTAGCTCCGATGAAATAATACATGTGCCCACTTAATCCCGTGTCCTCCGTCTTACAATGCTGCAAGCCAGCACGTTTGGCCCGCGCCTACGATTTGGTACTTGCTCTTTGGCAGCATAGCATTTCAAAGAATGATAATAGCCGTGAGATTTATGGCCAAAACTAGAACATCATATTCACAGCAGGTGAGATATTTTGTTCTTTGCAACGATAGTTCTTGCGACCTTTAAAGCTTGCTAGAAGACTTGTCATCCCCAATCTCCACGACCAGCTTTCCAAACTGGCTTCCCTTCTTCATCTCCTCAAACAGCAAATCGATATCCTTGATATTCTCGATTCCCTTGGCAACTTTGGACACCACGGGTGTGATTTTCTCCTTGTTCACAAACGCAATCATGTCGCTAAACTCCTGCCTTGACCCCATCGTAGTTCCCTTCAGCTCGACATTGTTGAGCACGGCGGGCATGCTCCATTCCATCTTAGGACCAACCGTCATACCATACTGAGCTATAACACCACCCGACTAAAAACCACCATTAGCTTATTTGCTGCATCAGCCGAAACGAAACACCCATCATACCTTCAGAAGTCTTCCCGAACGCTTGATAATATCTCCTCCCGCACCATCAATAACAGCATCAAGAAACGGTCTATCCTTGGGAAGCAGCGCTTTCAATTCCTTCTCCCACGTAGCGCTCTTATAAAGCACCCCTCCCTTCGCACCCAGCTCCTTCGCCTTCTCGATCTTCGCCCCGTCCCCACTCGTCACAAAGACATTGCACCCCTTCGCGACCGCAAACTGCAGCACATTCAGCGCCACCCCACCGCCGATCCCCGTCACCAGTATATTCCTCCCGGGAAGCGCATTGCCGCTCTTGGTCACCAGCGCCCTCCAGCCCGTCAGCCCCGTCAACGGCAGCGCCGCCGCCTGCGCGGGGGTCAGATGCGCCGGCGCCTCCTCGACCTCGCTCTCCTCCACCACCAGCACCTCCTGCAGCGTGCCCAGCGGGATCGTCGACGTGCCCCCGAGGATTTTATATCCGCCTGCGCTCTCTGGACCCACGGGATCGCTCTTCCACCCGCGTCCCGGCGTCAGGATCACCGCTTTGCCGATCCACGACTTCGATGCCGATGACCCGACGGCGGTGACAATGCCGTAGCCGTCGGCGAGGAGCGGCACGTCGAAGGATACCGCTGGGTACAGGTGCTGCCGCAGGAAGAGGTCGCGATGGTTGAGGGCGGAGGCTTGCATGGATACGACCAGGTCGTTGGGGCCTGGAGTGGGTGTTGGTACATCTTTGAGCAGCAGTCTGTGGGTGCGAGGGGGAGAGGGTCAGCAATGGCGCATAGAAGCAAGACGAGACAATAGATGTTGATGTTGATATGGTATGATGTGGTGGGATTATACGTACGGATAGTAGACTTGTCCCGGCTTTCCTTCGACTTGCTGGATAAAGATTGCTTTGGGCATGTTGACGTTGGTTGTTGCTTGCTTGCTTGCTTGGTTGCTTGTAAGAAGATTGACAAACAAAAAATATATACGGAACAGAAAAACAAGCCGCAGGAAGAACTGTGTGTATGTATGAGTATAAGTATAAAGTACAAGTATTCTTTTCTGTTCAATTTCCTATTATAAGTGGCTTGTTACATTTCTAATCAATTTCATGTATGGATATGGATCTGGATATGGATATGGGAGATGGTGACGTTTTGCTCGCAGCCGTCCGTGGGATCATCCCCCACTTTAACTCAATGGCATCGAGAAATACCGAGGCAACTACACGGGTAAGTTTTGCGGGCTGACGGGACGGGTTAGCTCTGCTCTAATCATCATGCGAACAGCAGCCGAGCCCGCCCGGAACACTTTCAGGGGTTTGCGGTTTGGGGTTGGGGGATTAAGCGACTTGGCATTGAAACACAAGGGAGAAATAGAAAGGTACAGCTCATTAATCTTCAAAATTGATATATCGGTGAAGATTAGCTTTTGTTGAAAAGAAGAATAATTAACTGCGGTCCTCTCTCTCTCTCTCTCTTGTCGCGAAGCTCCGAGACATGCAAAGCAAAGCCTTGATGATGCATTTGCAGATAGATAAGCTCGTACCCCCCTCCCCCCAAGCTTGAAAAGACCATTCGTCTCCTCCTCCGTTAAACTTTTGGTTTGTCTGTGATACTATTCAAGTTAGGTTATGTCCGGTTATGTCCAGCGGATGGCTAATCCCAGCAGATAATTAAAAGGAATAGTGCCTATGATCCACATCAAACATTTCCCTGGAAACTGGATTGGCAATTGCCCCTTTTACCAAAGTGAAACAAATTATTTTCGCTGGCGAGATATGTGGTTGTCTTCTTAATAAGAAGACGGATTTCTTCTTCACATGTCTTCCAATTAGACGATGCAATGAAAAAAAAAAATTAAGCGTCCCGCGCATCATCTGGAGGCAGTGAAATTCCAGAGACACTGAGAGCCCTCCGTTGAACAACAAAAAATGGAGAACTCCCGGAACAGTTCCAAAAAAAAAAATTGTGCCAACAGAAGTCCCAATAAAAAGAAGGAAATCTGTTCTGGTAGCACTGAGATGTGAACATATTTTGATCCCTACAACAAATTAGCTGCCAGAATCCTCTATACATACCTAGAGCCTCGATGGGCTAGCACTGTCGGTTGGATTGAACTGAAGAAATGTTAGAATGTGTTGGTCACAAGGACTAGAATAATCTTACCAAGAGCATTCTTCGTTGGAGGCGTCCCACGGGTGATATCTTATGTTCACATCGGAGTGCCTGTGGTATTGTCAGAACAGTTCTATGTGATGCATGGGAGTAAAACGTGTTTGAAGGATGAGACATACCTATTCATAATTCGACCTGCGCCTAAACACATGGGGCATTGTTGCTTAACCTCAGCTGCCAACTTGGAAGGCGACCGCATTGAATCCACCCCACGGCCACCCTCCACCATGCTCTCTTGTCCTCCGCTGCATCTCAACCCGTGATTAGCCGGCTACCTACACAAACACATTAGTAGTGTGACGGGGTTTTACCCTCGAACCATTAACCGCCGAAATGGTAAAAGATCCCGTCCTGTTCTACGCCTAGAACCATCTCCTCCCCTAAGTGGCGAAAAAATGGCGTGCTGATGTTCAGTATTTTGGTGATTGTTTTTGATACCACTAACAGGAATCGAGAGGTGACCAGCCCCCGTCATTCCAAGTGAGGGCCTTCTTTTCAAGTTTTTTTGGTGACCGAAGTCGTATGGCATGTAAGAAAGGAAATCCAAAAAGCCACAAGGTGGCGAAAAATAGCATTTACAAAGTCCAAGAAGAAAGTATGTTAAAAAGTCGAAAAGGCTCCATCGGTTGCTGTCCAAGGTCGTCAACTCCACCAGAAGAAGGATTGAAATGATTTGGGATGGGGTACGTGAGGGTCTCTCCACTCCCTAAATCAAGGCTTGGTAGAGCATCGAAACAAGTACCAACGCGATGGTAGTATCAACATGAGCTCCATCAGAAGAGTCTAGTGTTTGAAGGATTGAGTTGAGGCAGGAGGGGGTACGGATTGGTCTCTCCACTCCCGACAACAAAGGCAACACAGACAATTGGATGAAGCGATATGATGATAGAGATAGAAGCATGCATTCCGTAACAATGTCACCTGCTGAGTGATTGAATTGACGTGAGAAGGGGTAAGTGAGGGTCTCTCCACTCTCTACGACAAAGGCAGCTGTGAACAGTATCCTGGAATTTCATGCGACATGAGTGGTGATTTCTCCCGACCTTCAGTCAAAGACACGGCAAGTTCGCTACAACATCGGACTCGACTGTTCCATACAATCCAGCTAAGGAAAGTAGAGTTCAAATTTCATCCATACGATGTAGCTCTGCTAGGCACCCGTTCACATCACGGATCCACTCTCTGTGGACCACGCCGTGACGATCAGGTGGAGTGTCAAGAGGAGTTCCACGACCTGCCCTGGGAAATCGGTAGATTGCCACCATGCGAACCTCAGCGATTGTCATACCTGAGTGTTGCCAGTGAACCTTCTTCGGAAGATCAGAAGAGGTCACCTTGAGGGCTGACTTGAGGGGGGCGGGTCTATCTTTTGAAGCTTCCAACTTGTACAAGTCGGGGTGGCACCAGCGAGTGACTGTAAGAGCATCTTCGGCAGCCTGAGCTGCTTCGGCTTTCCTACGTCGTTGGCGGCTGGTGCAAGTTCCAAAAGCTCCAGTGGCGAAGGGGATTGTGGAAGGATCCAGGGCTGGTCTAAGAGCTGCGAGCGCAGCTCCTAGTGAGGATGATGGAGATACAGGGGATTCGGGTACCTCCACCAGCTCCGTGGTGACTGTGGGCTCCCAGTCCATGGAATCGTCAACAATGACAGACACAGGGAGCTCTGGTGTCTTGATTGGAGGTGGCATGGTAATGTTGATGGGAGGGTAGGTCGGGGCGACAATGGGAGGAAGGGTATTCTTCTCGAAGAACACCTTCTTGCCGCGAATAGGGGCGGGAATAGGTGCCACGGGGACACGTCGGATAGGAATCTTGCAGACGAGAACGACTGCAAGGATGGCCAAGATGGCAAAGGCGAGGTGAGCGGCGAGAGACATGGTGCTGGCAAATGTCTCGAGCGAGGAGATTGCACGAACAGAGTGGTCAGCTCCGAACAATGCGAAGAGGGTGGCGGCAATGAGGAGAGCAATGGCGTTCGAAATGAAAGACATTGCGAAGATGGTGAGATGAGGATGAGGGTGAGTAGGGGTCGTTGTGAAGGATGTGAGGAAGATGGAAATGGATAGAGTGTGTATGTGCTTTGAAGATATAAATCTGTAAACACACAGTGTAAGAGATTTGTGAGGAGTTGAAGGAGGAGAAGATTTTAAATCCAGAAGTGCTGGATGTTTATAAACAAAAACCGCCGGATCTGGCCCAAAACGGAAATCGGGCAACCTCAAGACACCTCGACAGCCAAAAGCTCCACCCGTTTCGTAACCAGGGTAACTAATACCAGAAGGCTCGTTATCTATGAAGCCATTCAGTGTGATGTAAAATAGTTGATTAGGAAGATATCATTATAATGGGATGTCTCGATTCCAACACTCAAAGTTTTTCTAGTTGACTAAACATTCACAACGCGAATATAAATATGCTTGGTTAGAAATATGAACTTTGAGTGACCACCTGACGCAACAAGCACCTTTTCCTGCTAATATCATTATCTAAAGTCTCAATTAGAGATATCATGGAACAGGAACTGGACGAGAAATTCCCTGGCATGTACAAAATCGATAAAACCTTGGATGTCGAGCAGTCGATAGCACAACCACGAGTCCCGGTACTGGCAGCACGTCTGAAGGGCTCAGTCTGTCAATGTAGAAAATCTTGATCCTATCAATTGGATGCTAGCTCTTTTGAAGCTCCAATCTTGAATTTGCGAGTTGTCCACAGTGTTCAATCAACGTCATGGCGATGGTGAGGCAGATCCCGCTACGTGCTCTAATAATCCGGATCAACCCCAACATTTCCTAACACAAAGCTAATGATAACACAGAATTTATAGGAGCACAACAGGTGATAAACGACATTCCAACAGCTTCACTTAGAGGAAAGTCTGCTGGTACCAAACGAGATCATATAGTTACCGGAAGCAAATAGAGAGATGCATGGTTCGCACAGCATGGATAAGGACACACTGAAGAAAGAGAGAGGGTTATGTATTGCAGCGATATGACATACACAAAGGCTCGAAGGAAAACTCTTTGGGAACAAGGCTGTTCAATCAAAACTGAGGAAATGCACATGCGGTATGGCACAAGCGACGGGCAAAAGTACAGCGCTATGACTGCGTTCAGTAGAAGATATCAAACAGGAGCAGAAGTATCGACAAACGCAATTCATGAAAAAGAATAAAACCACAACTTAGTTGCGACATGCCAGAATTTGGATCAGTCGGCCTTGGCCCTGCAGGCGATCATTGAAAGGGAAGGGTAGGATTTTAGTTCCAGACTATTGCACTTATTAAAGCTAGTGGTATCCGTCTCGAGCGTTTTTATTATTTTCCAGTCCCTTTCGTGGTTTGTAGAGTCTAGCAAGGTTGTAAGCTGAGGACCAGGTTCCATCAGATTCCCATGATGTTCCCATCAGGAGTGCGATAGGTACTGAGCATATATATGCACCTTTGGTACTTAGAAGTGGGAAAAGCCCAGATTTGAGGAATGCACTCAAGTTGGCCGGGATGCTCTTAATACGGGATCAAGAATCTCGAACCCAAGAGATGCATATTTAGTGTTTATTCTGATATCTTAAATCTCGCATACTTGAAAGCGTTCCCTTCCCTGGAACTTAGGCAAGCACTGTGTCACCTACTACTTGTTATATCAAATTAAGGCATCGTGAATGATGGATAGTTGCAATTTGAGATATCGTTAGCCCGAATGTTGTGCCTCTTCGGAGTGGGGTTGAAGCCTTCACCAAGCATATACTTTGTACCCTTCAAATGTGGTGAGTGAAGGTAGGGTAATGGGAATGTTGCCTTCGTTAGTTGCGTTTCAAGGTCAAAAGTAAATATTGCGGTTAGAACGTCTCGACATAATTAGTTAGGTTTTTTGCTGGAATTTAGGGTTCAAATACTGAAATACAAGAGGGTATAACACAGGTATACTAATTAGGTTATAATTGTATAGTGATTTTCTAGGATATGGTCGAAGAACAACAAATCAAATCAACTCAACTCCAGAAGAAAAAACGATGGGAAGTATCAAATTTCTGTTCCTTCTACAACTGTCTCTTCCTCACGCCAGTCGGCTTGCAAGGATGTCGTAAAACGTGGGTTGAGCAGGCTTCCAGCCAAAAGATCGAAGTCTTGATCCTTGACACCTAGAATTTGCGCCCCACATGAGCAAAGCATAAGGATGAATACTCAGGGCCTCCGCATCGGAGAGTTTTTCGATTTCTTGACTTTGGATCAACCCTTCTCTGTTCAAAACCTCTACCAGCTTTACTACGGCATTATTAAGAACGTAGTCTCCGGCCTCAACATAGTAAACCGCTTCAACGCCCCATGTCATTTTGGCCCCATGGGGAAGTAATGCATCCTCGATCAATAGAATAACGGCTGAAACCAGGTCCTTGACGTGAATCCCACTCCACGAGTTTTGACCATCGCCGACGGTAAACCCTTTCCCACGCGCAATGATTGCTTTCTCAAGAACCGGGAAAGTTATGCTGTCTTTCTTGATGGGGCCTTCACCTTCACCATATACAACACAAGGAACAAGTAATGCAGTCTTTACGCCCAATTCTTTTCCTTCTCTGACAGTGGCTTGGTCAGCATCCGAATGCAGGTGAGATGAGTCGAAGGTTGTAATTTCAACAGCATCTCTAACGTCATCGTAGATGCGAGAAGATGGTTGCCCATATCCATTCGGAACTTCGATATTGCTGGCGCTTCCCGATATCTGAATGTATGATCCTCCCTTCCCACCCTGAGAGAGTCCCTTGATGAGAGTTTCCACAATTTGGACGTTGTCGCAGTCCGCAGCTTGCACCACTATATCTGATTTCCTTGCTTGATCAAGTAGGAGATCAAGAGATGACAGATCTCCTAGGACGGTTTGTACCTGTGGGAGTCTGCCCACAACTTTCTGGGCTTGTTCGATATTTCGGACAAGGCCCACAAGCTGCCATTCGGGGTGTTGGCGAGAGAGGTCTGTAGCTAATTGGCCTCCGATGTATCCAGTAATACCGGTGATAAAGACTCGAACTGCCATTTTGAAAATGAGCTTAAGAGTAAATGAATAAAAATGACTTAATGAATGCCGGAGAATTGGGTTAATGGGTAAGATATATTTGACATTTCCAACCTACGAACTTTCGTGGACTTCTTATACTTATCTATTCCTTACAAGCGGATACAAATGGGAGTTGATCACTAGTTATTACCGTTAAAGCTTACATCTTTTTGGTAGTCCGTAGAAAAGCTCGCTTATACTAGCGGAATTTTACCCTTTTCGGCCGTTTTCCGCAGCTTTATAATCAATGCGGCGACTGTTATCCCCGCAAAATCCGCCCGCCGAAGTTGCTGACCGCAAAACAACAGGACATTCTTATCCTCATCGTAATGGATACTCCCGTAGTCAATGCATCATGTCACTTGAACAGTACTCAGAGACTTCTTGCACTGCATGCAAATTACGGAAGAGAAAATGTAATAGGAGTTTGCCCAAATGTGGTCTGTGCATAAGGTTCGTCTGCAGTCTCCCATCTTGCTTATGCAATTTCATATGCTCAACCCGCTGCTGTAGGAGAAATTCGCAGTGCATCTACGCTCCCAAACATATTTCAAATCAACATTATGACAAGGAACGGCTCATGCATCAGTCTATACTTCATCAAGCATCCCCTACATCACCCGCTTTGCGGGATGAATCATCCAATACTGCTGGACCAATTCTCAACAGCAATATAACGGCAAACCAAGAATCTCACGTTGTCGAGTTTCCATCTGTTTATTTCTTAGACTCTAGAATATCACATCAATATCATGTAAAGCTCCCGAATCCAGAGCCTCCGATACCCCCTCACATCAACTCAATCATAGGTGATGTCTCTCAAAGACTGGCAACAGCCAAGACTTTCTTCGAAACCATCCACAAGTGGCTACCTATAATTTCGAAGAAGCGTTTCTTCGAGAATGTCAACCCTCTATGCCCGGTTCGCCCTGATTATGCCCTATTGATTGTGTGCATGGATGTCATGTCTTGGGTACCAGGACCGGACGTTCAAATTCCACGCACCTCTACCTACCTGGCTGCGAAACAATACCAGCTCAATCTCGAAACCTCGGGCATTCTGTCTATGCCGGTATTACAGGCCGGAATTTTAATAGCAGTCTTCGAGCTTGGCCATGCTATTTATCCGTCCGCATTCCTCTCTGTCGCTGCATGTGCCAGATATGGATCAGCTTTAGGATTAGATTGGAACCTGGTTTCATCACAGGCAAGCCCCCTCTGCTGGGTAGATGCCGAAGAGAGAAATAGGGTCTGGTGGGCTATTGCACTATTGGACAGGTATGTTTTTTTTTATCATACCTGCCTATATTACCTGTATATGGGATTCACGATTAGCTAGACATTTGTTTCTAGATAATTAATGTAAACCAACAGGATCATAAGCATAGGAAATACAGAGCGCCCACTATTGATCCCAAACCCTGGAGGAGGTGTCTGCCTTCCAAGTAGTGACATAGAGTGGGATAAAGGCGTACGTACTCTGATGTTGCATTAGATCCCTATAACATATATCTAATCCCCGGCAGACGAATCTGTCACAGATTGTATATACCGTAACGACCCCAACAATTGAGTGGGGAGATATGGGACAGTTTTCGCTAGTAGCCCAAGCAACAAGACTCCTAGGGCTTGTTCTTAAACATATTTCAGAGTCCCCAGATCTAGATGAAGAGGCCAGTCTTCTCAATGCGGCGTTGACCGCGTTGGCTAAAGTTATCGCGGTTGAAGGCGAGCTTCAAGACCTGCACATGATGAATCAGCAGGCTATTTGTTCGATGTAAGCTGGAATCTTTCCTAACAACTTAATTGGCAGTGTCGGTGAATTGACTAACATAGTGCGTTACTCCTTCTCCATGAAAATCAGACATCCCTCGCAACGAAGAGGCAATCTCCTGAAAACTTTGACGGCGGTCAATACCTCAAGACCTACATTTCTGAAATTTCGATATCAGTCTTGGGAAATTTAGATAATAATGTCATTAAACCTGTTGGTTGTTGTGTAAGGGAAGGTTCTTCCTTTCTAGTGCCATTCCTTTATCTAGGAGCTCGTATACTACATCGAATGCATGTGGAAAATCCCTCCAGCGAATCCTCTCAAAACAATCATTTAGCCAGATACGTTTTAGAGGTATTCGATACAAGATGGAAAGTTGCGGGTAAGTCTTCGCTAGGCAGTAAAGATGGTTATGGAGCTAACTATGCTTCAAGGGGCATATTTGAAGGTTCTTGAAGCAAGACAAATGATAGGTGGAATGTGAGGTACCTATTCTAGAGTAATACTGTTAACTACTGCATTTATATTAGAAAGTTTCGTTTTCCGTTTCCGTAGTTTTTCAGTTGTTGAATTCTAATATTGACCTCATTGGTATTTTCCCTTTTAAACTCTTAATCCCATCACAATGTCTAAACGTTCATTCCGTAGTGCAAAATGACATATGTGCAAAGCATCAAAGTTAACACCATAATTTCCATTCAGCAAAGCTCGCAGAGTGTTCTACTATCCCCCTCTTTCATTCGAAAGGCTCGAATTATGACAATATCAATCCCCTCTTGTACCTTCTAAGCAGGCTTCAAAAATAGTCTCTAGTCTAAACATGGTCATGAAACTCTTGTGTTCAGTAATTATGCTCCAATAAGATTCGTATTGTTAAACAAAGTACTTTCATTTCTTAAGAATATGCATTCGCGGTTTAGATGTACTTTGACTTGAGAGGCAATTTAGCACAAACTTACAATATAAAAGTCTCGCAATTCACAACAAATGATTTTCGAAACTGATATAAATAGTAAAAGAGCCAGATTTTACTTTAATCGAAGTTGAGAAAATTTTCCATACTATGGATGATGTCAAGCTAGTGATGCTAAATGAACCCCCAGTCAGCGGATTTGAACCACACTTCCATAGTAGTTAGAGGCTCTGTGATTTCTAAATCCGCTTTCTTAACTACTTCCTCTCCACCCCAACTATTCTCTTTGAGATCTTCCCACAACTTGAGCATGGAACCCATCTCTTTTCCCCACATCGGCCACAGCCGATCATAAGCTTCCATAGATATCTCAACATACTCAGTCGGCTTACCAGTCGCACGAGACCATGCTTGAAGTAGTTCGCCCTGGGTCGTTTCTTCTGTTGTGGCAAGCACAAATCTTCCCGGAAGAGTCAAATCTGGGCGCTTGAGAATACCACTGACAAAAGGTCCAATATTGGTTGTTGCGTCTCCCAATATACTAATAGCGGTGGACGCAGGAGTCGGCTGAAGCCAGACGTATTTCCCTGAGGTCTTCACCAAGTTCGGTTTGAAAAAGGGAAATAACAAGTTACTGGCGTAAAAAGTGTTCCAAAGAAAAGTTGTCTTCGCAAGGAGTGCGGAGTTTTGTTTGATATATGCGTCAATCAAATTCTTTCCTTCAAAGTGAGGAACAACGTGTTTGCCAGCGGACAAGAGCTTTCCGTTGGGAAGTGTGCTCCAGATATAGTGCTGCAATGTTTCCGTCTTTGCCGCGGCATTTGCAAGTGCCTTCCCATGAGCAACCTCAATATCCACAGCAACATCGGGTCCAAACTTGGCAAAGGGCTCAGAGAAGTCTGTTACACCATAGACTGCAAACGCACCCTGGTGTCTGTGTTAGAGAAGTTTATGAGCACTTGATATCGCATAACGTACAGAGAACGCCTTGACAAGTGATGCTTCATCATCTAAGTTTGCTTCCACCATTTCAGCACCTTGTGCAATCAACTGTTGTGCTTTTGAGCTGTTCACGTTTCGTGTGATACCTCTAACCTTGTAGACCCCCTCTTGCAATAGAGTTGCAATGACGGATCCACCTTGGATTCCGGTGGCACCTACGACTGCAACTATCAGTGACATAACTATGGATAGTTCTTTGGATTATTTCGTATATGTTTTTAATTCGATAAAGGAATCTCCGAGTGTGTTGATGAGTGTGACTTTAAGGCGCAGAAGGATCAATATCAATTATTAAGCTAAAACTGGGGGCTTGCAAAAGATCAATGACCTCAATGGCCCCCCTAATATTATCTAGCATCATGCATAAATATATGTGGAGAAAACAGAATGGATTTGTAATTCACCTGATTTGTAATTCACCGCCGGATTGGTAATTCACCACGCGGAAGTTGCAGGGGATTAGCCAAAGAAGCATGAAAGTAGTAAAGCGCTTTCATGCTTCGTATGTACTTAATGGTTAATTGGGAGAACAATTGAGACTTGGGAACTGCTGGCTCCTTCCCCGCACTGTTAGCTTGACCTGTGGCCAATGCGCTTCCTCACTAACTCATGGCCGTGCCTGTTTACTTGTATCATCCTAAAGTTAGCAGTCTGGCGGTTTTCATTGGCATACCAGTAAATCCTGATTGCCGTTCGGCTAAGCAGACTACATATCGCTTCCACCCAACAAATCTATAGTATCTGTAATATTGTGCATAAAACCTGGCTAGCATGGGATGAAATAGAAATAACATTGTCAGAGGCATGAAGCACGCTATAGCTTATGTAAAATACGTTCTGACATGAGCAAATATATGTATATCTAGACATATCCGATGAATATTATGAAGGTGAAGGTCTCATAAAATACAGAATTGAAAGCTGGTCTAGAGACTAAACTGCTATGAGGCACTCACCAAACAACAACTGGGCTTTTTTGATATTAGATTCGACCAAAAGACTACACATCGTAGTTACTTGACCTAAAGAGTGTTGAGTACAGAGGGTTTCCTATAGGACGGATCATATTTTCGGTGTTACATCATCCATGTGCATAACTTCCATATGCATAACTGATGTGAAAGCCCCGAATTTTCGGAAAACCAGCTTGCAATCCGCCACTTTCTTAATAACATAACAAATTCTAATTTGGACAAAACGAGCAGTACGCCAGATTAAAGAAGACTCGTGGAATTTTATAGGCACTATATTATAGCTTATACTAGTGCGCGGTTGTTATGTGGTATTGAGAGATACTGGTATTCATGCCCGTGGTTCGGCGCACGGTAAAATCGCGTTTTTTCGCACTAGTTATGCACCAGGCTGTAGGAGTTTAAGCCTCCAAGCCAAATATACCCCCGCGAGCTCTGAAGACTTTTGAGGCTCACTAGAGCTTAGGATTACGGATGTGTGAGTCAAAGTCATAAAATAATTGTACGTAGCATAGCGTGTAGAGGAATCTGCCGCTGTGCAAGACGCAACGGCGGTAGGTGGTGTGACATAAGTTTTAACTTATGTCTGGCACACAGTACATCATTATTTGGCAGTACTCCTAGTTCTTGAAGCTCGATCTCCCTGCTTTGTAATCCATGGCCTTTTGTCTACTCAATAATCAGTATCCCGCTGCGATTGCAATATGGAGGTCGTCCTCGTTACACAAGTCTTAGTCTGCAGCACTTTGAAAATACGTCCTCCATTATAAAATGTTCGTACACGCAAAGTCGTAGGTGTTGATGCTCGAATTAGTCTATGCTTTATTTTCTCTGCTTAGAGCAAGCATTTTATTACTTCTTCCTTCTTATATAAACACTCTCTACCAGAAAGTTCGCGATGTTCTTCTACAACTTCAGAGATGTACCTTTCCTGAGCTCCATTACTTGCATCTTATAAATACGCTTCTCACCTGGGCAGCTTTCAAGTACGACTTGCTTTCAGGGCGGAAAAGATTGTCATGACCTTCTTAATTGCTGGAAACTGCATTTATAATACCTCGTCGTGGCCCTGGAACCAAGGGTTATAGGATCAGGTGTGTCTTGAATTCTTTGGCAAGCTTAGGCTGAATGATTTCGGCTCATGCTAGCTTAGAAAATTTAGCTTAAGTGGTATATTCTGATGCAACTCATTGTACAGTACGTCCGAAATACCCATCTCACACTGTTAATTTCCTAGCCATCTGAATTTAGGTTGCTGGTATGACGAGTCACGATTGAGCGCGTGCACGCCACCTTAATTCTTTATTTTGTCCACAAAAGCCTGGTCCAAGGAATTTGGGACATTCTTTCTATTATAGCAAATGATGCCACCATACGCTCTGCATTCTCGAAAGGAATATGGAAGGTCATAACTAAGCATGTAGACTGCATATTACATGATGTCAGTCGTGTCCAGGGGAGCTTCTCCGATCACCGCGATCGTGGGATTTAAGTATTCGCAACCGTGCACCTTCGACACAATGGCGCCGATTCAGAGATGGCAAGCGCAACAGCATGTTATTGTTTTTCAATGTACAGGGAATGCAATATTAGGAGCAGTAAACGGTGTTGAAAACTCTGAGGAAGGACAAGTTATTGTTTTTCTTCTGGTCTAGCTTCAGCTCAAGTAGTAGGAATTTTCATCCCAGCCCGACTATATCGAATTATATTTATAAGATTATTTGCTCGAATTAACGAATAGCGGCTTTTTGAACTCTGATATTGACAAGAACGCGAGGCTAACGAGTACAAAAGATTATGCTGTTATGACTAGTTTCATTCAAGTTATAAGCATACTGTGTTACTCGAAGAATTGCTCAAGAACTCTCTAATCAAACCTTGCGATTTCGATTTCGATTTCAATTGAAATCTATTTCTATCCTCTTTCAATATCTCGTTTATCAATGTCTGCATCAAGATATTGTAGCTGTTAGGGAGCGACAGAGGGGGTATGATCATATGCCGACCAGACTCGTAGGCATCGTGAAGTTATCTTGCATGCTTAATAATATTGACAAATTTTCAATTGGAAGCGATAGAATAAGACTATGAGTAGAATTCTAGGTAGAACTAAAACACAAATATTTTTAAGGAATGCTTTCAAAAATAATTACCATATTTCTTGAATACACGTCTCCACTCGTTATGAGGCCCCACTTAGAAATTCAATGTCAAGAAAGGTATAATTGAAATGTATAAAAACGCCATCAAGTCAAAAAAAAAGAGTACATGCCAAACTAAGAACACACCATCCCATGTTGAAGACAGTAGTAACTCTGTCCTCCCATTTCCCTCACCCATACCATGTCTAACTTTAATCTAAGCTCTGTTTCTTTGCCATCCCTCTCCCTGTCACCATACTGCGACTAACTTTAATCTAAGCTCTGTTTCTTTGCCATCTCTCTCCCTGTCACCATACTGCGACTAGCTTTAATCACGGGCCAGCTAACCGCCTTCTCAGTGCTGAGTCAGCTTCATATTTGGCACGGAATGCCTGCAGTTGCTCTTCGGTGCCATTGGTGCCGTTTCTCGTTGTGGTCCTGGAGGGCATGCTGGAACAGATTAATATCCTTAATCACCTCCAGCTCCCCCACATTCTTAACCCAAAACCACGGGTTGGGTTAATAGACCCCCTATTAACTTAACCCAACCCGTGGTTTTGGGTTAACATACGTAATGTCTATACGCTTCCCCCAAAATGTCATATCTGGTCCATACGCCGCTTGCCAAGAGCTTGGGTGATTCGGGGAAACCGCCACAGAGCACCCTATCTTGCATAAGTGCAAGCTTAAGAACCCTTCTCTGAGGAGGCTCATTGTTGCCCTGTTTGTATTTATCCGGTCTACGGGATAATAGGTTGTTTCTTCGATTTAGTGATACGGATATTGCTAGAAGCGGAGTAGATAAGGACGAGTAGGTGCAGAGATCGTACTAGTGAAAGCACATGGGCTATCCAGCGGAGAGAGGAGAGGTGGTAACATAGATAGTAGTTCTAGTAGCCACTAATTTATTTCTACGGTCTTGTGGCACTCTCAAGCAATGATTTGCGTGATGTGGTTTTCTCTTAACCAGTAACTTGTCTCCATAGAATAGTCCCATGCGGAGAATGGCAAGCTCTCCGTACAGTAGTCCCATGCGGACAATGGCGAGATCTCCATACAGTAGTTCCATGCGGACAATGCAAGATTGTTTCTCATTCCAAGGATGGCCAGTGGTCTCAACAGAACGGTTAACAGCAAGCCGAATCCAGATATTAGACGTCAGCCACCCGAGATTATAGACTACGGATCGGAATTGCACAGTTCACACGGGTTGTGGTTGTCCAGTGACGGGCGGCAGCTTCCTCGGCAATTCGACTAAACACGTCTAATAAGATAGGAGTAAGTGCCTGTTCGTACAGTACAAAGCTTCCCCCACATCTGGAGCATCAACTGTGGCTTGAATGCCTGCTTACCTTTATGCCTGTTTATAGCCTTCATCGCCAGAGTGCCCCGTCACTCGTTTTAAATCGTGTAAAATAGACTGGTGGGCTGTAATTTCCACTTTAGAAGAGTCTTCTCTGCACTAATCAAATACTATACCTTCGATCCACCCCGTTCGTTGTCTTTGTAGTCCGCGTCTCCTCTTATCCGAACTGCAATTGCCTGTTTTCCCTCTGAGCATAGTTGCGTAGGCGACGGAAGATGATATCTAGGCGGGCTAGAATCTCGTCGAAACACTGATGAGAAAACAAGTTTGAATTTCGACACGGGACGTCGAGATTAAACTTGTTTTGGAGACCTGTTAGTTAAAAACTGAGCACAGAGAGAGCACCCAGCAGACCCAACCCACCCCCCACCAAACCTAACCCAACCCATCGGGTGCAGCTCACACCAGCACGATCCAGCAGTGGCTTGCTTACCTGGTTAGTGGTTTCTCACAGTTAAGCATTCTGGGAATGTTGCATCATCAGCGCTGCAGTGATGATTGTGACAAAATACTATGGTATCGCTTTCGACATTTATAGTTGAGTGGAGTGGAGTGGAGTTGAATGTATACTGATTTAGATGGGATGGGAATAGTGTTTGTTGTTGCCAAAGACCCCTCTGCCTCAGGCTTCCTCTCCTCCAGGCTCGCTTCTAAGGCCAACGACGCCCAGCGCCAGCGCTGGGCGTGACAGCCGTTCAGCAAGGAGAATACGCAACATTAACATTGAGGAGCACTGAAGTCTTTAATGTTCATACACATAGTCCAATTACTGCCTGCTGACCCCTGACCATTGTTGATATTCCAAGCCTTGAGGATCCCGCCCGGTTTGGCTTGGTAACTACCGCCGTATCCTGGGCGGTATCGCCCGGCTGCAGTGTGTAATTTGTTGCACAGCAGGTAAGCTGAAAAACGCGCCCTCATATAATTTCAAAGTCGTACTTCGTACAACATAGTAGTTTCAGCTATGTGAGATGCCGAATGCATGACGACCTGTCTTTTCCCATGACTCACTTGCCACTCAGTAATGAGTGGCTAGACATGCAGGAGTACAGCATACGCTACTGTTTTGAGAGGATAAGAGCTCGACACATCATTGAAACTACTTACCGTGAGACGCTCTTGGGCGGCTTTGTGCATAGAAGCGTATCGACCTCCTGCATGTTCTCCGTGGATCTCTCCCAGATCCCAGCTCCCCGAGCCAGTATAACAGAAGTTCCAGCTTGAAATTTGCCAACCTACTACCCCTTTAGCTTTAGGTATTCACGGAGGCGTAAGACAGGGTTACTCTAAACGCCACAGCGCCCTGCGCGATTTTTGGGAGAGAAATGGGGCGGTAGGCAAGTACCGCACGCACAGTAACACGATTTAGAGTTTTCATGCACTACTTTAAGGTTATTAAACAGTGTTTTGCAGTACTCGGTCTATGAAGCACAGAGAAAACCCTGAATTAAAGGTAAGCTGAATGGTTAATAACCACGTAGAAACAAACAAAAGGTATAAACAATAGGTGGTGAAACTCAGGTCACCAGGGTGATTGATAGGGGTTGAGTTGCGTGATGTCATGGACTTACTTCACGAAAGAAGAGAGGTTCCTCCAAGGTAAAGGTAACATTCTTGCATTCAGTGTAGTCTATGGAGTGGATTCTCGTGATACAAAGCTATATATACTTGTACTAGTTGTTGGTACCTGAGGACACAACACCCGAGGAGGTTCAGGCAAATGGGGGGTAAGAAGTAAGCAAGAGACGTAGAGTCTGAATAAAATAATTCATCTGTAAATATAACTTTGTAAAATCGGCATGCGATACCAAGGGATCAACTTTATTGTCAATTGTGTGGCCATGACTAGGGAGGAGGCATATAAACACAAACCACACAATTTGAACACCACCCTGGATATTGAACTCAACTTCCAAATTTGCCAGGAGTTGGAGGTGATAACGCTAGGAAAATCGTATCAGAAATAATAATTCAAGATAATCTTATGTCCTAAAGCGGTCCGGTGCGTGCTTTATGACTTCTGGGCGCATCTTCTTCCCATTGATTACCTCCACAGAACATCAGATAACTGTTAATCTGTTCCACCGCATCACGTGTTGCATCAACTACCAGTTCTGAAAAAGTCCTGTCAGACTCTAATATATATGAAATGAAAGAAAATAATGAAACAGAGACATTTTTATAGTCTACAAGTCGTCTTCAACTTTGGAATATTATGATCGTTGAGTAGAACTTAGCAAATCCCAAGTTCTGCACAGTTCTCCTATACTTGCATTATATGTAGATTCTAAGCAGAAAATATCAACTTTGTTAGGCAAAATCACATATGATAACTTTTATTTGCCAAGTATTTAACATGGACAAGGAGCAGACTAGACTACCTTGCCCCCAGTGACTCTCTTCCAACCCAAGCCGAATGCTGATAAGGTCTGGAAACTGTGTATTTTCCATTAGTCCATCCATCCATTGAAAGAATCTTTTAACTTTTTTTTGCCTTCTAACTCCCCGTTGAACTGCATGATGATCGCTTCAGTGGACTTAGGTCCAGTCATTGTTGGAGGCCCATAGGCGCGACTGGCGCGACTCCCGGATAGACAGGACTATGGCCAATGTCCTGATATATAGAAAGCTCAGCAGGATTAACTGTGGCTGGATGTTGTCTTGGAACCTGATGCGATGAGTCAGACTCATCTCGGGATTTCCTCTTCCTCGGTTTCAATAGGCATTTCCACTCCGACTGCTTTGCTTTCCGTTGCGCGTCGTCCCAATCTGCAGGTTCGGTGATATAGCACTCAATTTTATTTCCGATACACGTCTTACAAGAAGCAGTGATGCTGGTTTTGTTGAACGTGTATATTCCATCGCAGCTCTGCTTCCGTAGCTTGCAGCTGTAGCAACCTGTAAATCATTAAAAACTTATAAGTGCACCGCTGATATTATACTTACCTGCACGACGACGACCATCCATTTTGAACGTATCAGACTGAGCAAGTTGTAATGATCTAGAGAATAGGTTTGGGGAATTCTAAATTATTAGTCAGCTACATAGACTACTCAAATCTGTTAGCTATAATTAACAGCTTACATGCGTGGTACTATTTGTGTTCCGACGTCCTAGATGTAGAGTTATGCTAGTCGATGGCGATGTGGGTGGGCGTTCGATTGGACCTTGTTGTTGGTGTTCTTGCCTAATTTGGTCATCCACCAAGTGGGCACTGTTCGGGGCACCAAAACCAGTCGGGTTTCCCGGGGTGCTATTTTCGACACTAAGTAGATGAGAGTCTGAATGATCTAACGCAGGTGTAAATTTTGCGCGTCTAGATATCTCTATATCCCTTTCCAGCCCCTTTGATCTTGACTCCCCAGTAAATAATAATTCATTGCTCTGAATAGGACGCTCTTTGGCAAGCTGAGTTGTGAGAGGACCTGATGGATTTGGAAACACAGCTCGTACGTGAACTTTAACTTGCATCTCGGTGATATCCCATACGAGGTCATAATCAAGTTTCCTGAGCTTCCGCCGTCTTTTCCCCTTTCTGAACACTTCTGGAAACATGAAAACCTCTAGGTCCTTCTTTTCATACGCTCCTAGAAGAGTACCAGTTTCATCAATCTTCTGGGACATGGTGAGATCCCACGAGAAGTCTAACTGCTGAACTTGTACTGCACCCTGTCAGATTTCCTCATACAATATTGAATCAAGCAAAATGGCTCACTTTTTCTTCCATCAAGTTGAAGCACATTACTCTCATGAGCTTCGGTCCACAAGGTATACGACTTTCCATCAAGTTGTGGAGACGGGGGTACTTCATCTGACACAATAATTTTGTCGTCGAATTCTAGTTTATTTTCACTGTACGGCCAGGTATGGTGTCTCCGTCCATCTTTGCCTATATTACACATCTGGCCGTTTGTCAAAACTGTTCCCTATTAATTTAACGTCAGTGAGAATCAAATAATGACAATGCTTCTATTCTTACTTTAGCAATTGCCCACTCGATTACTTTCAGCCTCGATCCATCCGCATCACGCTCGTAAGGTACAGCACCAAGCTGCTGAGCGTTTGGCCATAATGATGCTGCATCCGATCCTGGGTAGTATGGAAGAGTGACAAGCGAGCCATAGCTTTTGAGTGTCTTAGACTTTCGCACAAACCCATTGCTAGGGTATAGCCGCTCAGAGATAGCACCCCTCACAACGTTTAACTTTCCCGAGTCGCTGTATCGGATTCTAGTTAGGCTATTTATATGGCTTTGTGCCATCCGTTTTCGAAGATATTCCGAGCTGGACCCAAATTGCCCCAGGAAGACAATTGCCTGAAGGTTCGTTAGTTTGAGCCATAAGCCTGAATAGGGCAAATTGGATACCTTGATTCCCTCAACCTCGCGCAGGACCTGAACTATAGACTCCTCCAGTAGATCAATCACCGGGTCGAAGCATTTTTCGAGTAATCTGCTAGAGAGGAAGTCAGCATATATCATATTAAGAGAATATGTCTTCATACCGATCTATTTTCATGTGGTCTTTCTCAAAGCCTTTATCACGGTTCGGTCGCAGTCCAGGAGCGGGAAGGTTCCAAGTTTTAGAACCAGGACGAGGTGGAAGGCCGCAATCTTTCTTCTCTTCTTTGAACTTGCGGCAAATCTGATATATGAGTTGCTGAAGGCCATCAGGATAGTTGGCACATGTTAAATGACTTCGGAGCCAAGCTTCAAATTCAGCTTGGACTGCTTCGCCTGAGACTGCTAGTGCTTTAATATATACAACTGTTAGGAAATAACTTTTTATGATAGAGGCGTTTGGTACTAACACTGGGTTGGTCCAAGTTGATCAACTTGAAGAGGCTCCTTCGTTACAAGTCTTAATGGGGTCATACACCCAGTGCCACCTCCAATATCTACAGGCAGAAAACAATCGCCTTCCTATTGTTAATTTAGCATCAGACTGAAATGAAATCTATGTGATAAAGCATTGGGTACATACGCTGAGCACATCTAAATTCTTTGTGCCCTGCATGTCCAGATCGGTGGATTCGCTAGCCTCTGCTATAGTGTCGCGAAGCCATTCTTGGACGCCACACAAAGTTTCGGAAACAGTATAAACATTCTCGATGCCAAAAACCATATCCTGTAGTTGATATGCAACTATTGCCTTCACCATCGCCCTGGCTCCAATACCCGCCACCATTGTATGAATGAAGTCAGGCCAACCACTAGGAAAGGCGAGAATCAGCTCAATTTTGTGCGAGGATATGCCACTGAAGTATTTGCGGTTGGCGCTTCCAATTACATGAAGTATTACTCCATTGAGAAAGTCCTCAAACACCTCGTGTGGTTGTTTGCCGAGTGTCTCCGTCAATCTGGCACGTAAGCCGCGATAGCGTTCCCCAGCGACTGTACTTGTTGGAGCATTGTCGGGGTCTTGTAATAGAAGCTTAATATGCTCAACAACGAAGACAGTGTCTGGATGAATCTCGGGGTAAGGATCGTCGAGATATTGTTGTGCTTGGAACCCCCAGAAGAGTAACTTTTTATCTGCTTTGCTATAGAT
>Ga0247734_1000854_pt1 | contig 24873 bp, 30 predicted proteins | sample UWRJL103311B2_FD_180933 | JGI IMG/M metagenome (GOLD analysis project Ga0247734, IMG submission 180933) | Plant litter microbial communities from Arlington Agricultural Research Station in Wisconsin, United States - UWRJ-L103-311B-2 | ecosystem: Environmental > Terrestrial > Plant litter >...
CGTGCAGAATGGATGCTTGTACCACCTTCTGACTCCGACTGGAGCTCTCGAGTAGATCCAACGAAGATGAAGAACCGCAAATTTGCATCTGGGAAGGGTGCAAAGGCACCTGCTGAAAAAGGTGGTATCAGTGCCATCTGGACCGAAACCCCCGAGCAAAAAAGACAGCGGCTGGAGGATGAAGTGCTAGGCCGGAAAGATGCTGCTACCTCTTCTAGAGCTAACGCAAACAAACCAGAGAGAATAGAAAGTCAGCAGGACCGTGAGACAGCTAGACGGATTGCAGAATATAATGAGAAACACAAGGGCAGGAGTTTGACAGAGGAGCACCAAGAGAAAAAAGGGATCAAAGAAAAGGAAGATGATCCAAGCAAACGAGCTTTTGACAAAGAAAAGGACATGGCGCTTGGGGGAAGGCTAGGGCATGGTCAGAAGAAAGAGCTTATGGCAAAGGCCGCAGACTTTGGAAGTAGGTTTCAGAAGGGGAAATATCTGTGAGTTGGAATATTCCCTGTTATACAGAGGTTCTACTATCAAAATGCAATAAATCAGAAGCAGCACTATTCGTTAATATGCGCATTGAAGAGTCCTGTGCAGCTCAGTTTAAGAAGCAAAACAGCAAGAGATCCAACACCATTAGTCTTGAAATGGCTTACTAACTTGGAATATCGAGGATGGCTTGCTTGCTAAATCAGTTTGTCCAATATCTTAACTAGTTCTTATGTCCAAGCCCTCAAAAATAGGACTTTCGGAGAACTAATACTGTTAAATAACCACTTCGTCATGACCTATCTCCGGTATTTTTCTATGAATTAATTTTGATAAGTGTTGAGACCGATATCTCGTACTTGGTAGCGACACAAGGTGATGTTTGAAATAACATTTTTTCTTCCTTTCTTAGCATTGCTGGCTTCTTTATCAAGCTTAACTAGTTCAAAAGAATTATAACGTGTTTCGTTTGACCTGAATAAGTAATTGTCAAGACAAAGAGCTGTAGTTTTACATGAATATGTTGATGCTTTACTATCCTCTTACGTTCCAATCCATGCATCAACTTCCTGCTCTTACTCTTACGCCATCTGGACCTCAGAGACGGCTACTCTTGTCATTATTTGAATCAACACCATGAAGTCGAACTTTTCGATTTTGTTAGCAATTATAGCCCGCGTGACTTGTTCTGCTGCACTAGTGTCATTGGAGTTTTCAGGAGAATCGAACCCTACTATTCTCAGACAGCGAGATGCAAATGTGCAAGAAACGCTAGGAAGCAAGCGAGTCTATTACACGGTAAACGTCACCTTAGGCACTCCTCCTCAAAATACAACTCTTCTCGTCGACACTGGAAGTTCGATTACATGGGCACCTTCTAAAGGTGATGTGGCTTATGACCCCAAGCGCTCTTCGTCATACAAGCTCACTAAAGCTGATTTCTTTAACGTCAGGTACCTCGACGGCTCGAGGGCAGCTGGTGACTTTTTCAAGGAAGATTTAGCGTTTGGGAATGATTCAATCAAGGCATTCGAAATGGGCATTGCCAAAGAAGGCCAAATCGTCAATGATTACGGAATTTTAGGACTGGGATATAGTAAATCTCCAGACTCAGGGTTTGTCGAATCGATGGTTAGACAAGGCCGCATCAACATCAGTGCCTTTAGTCTTTTCCTTGATAACTTAGAATCATCTACTGGTCGAATTATCTTTGGCGGCCTTGACACGGACAAGTGCACCGGAAGCCTGTGCCAAATGCCCGCTATGGGCGGTAAATTGAGTGTCACAATGTCTAGTTTTGGTATTTCGGAATCGTTAAATAATCATTCCACTAGTTATCTTCTGACGGCCACTAGCTTCAAAGAATCTGCTCTCCTAGATTCGGGAACAACTTTGACTTATGTTCCTAACGCTCTATATGAGAGTATCTTCACTACTTTAAATGGATATCGAACGAGGGATAATAAGTATCACCTAGTAGACTGCCGCTTCGTCCACAGAGGTCTTACATTCGACTTTGGGTTTGGCGATGGCGCTTTAATCATTAAGGTCCCTGCAAATGAGATGATAGTATCGCACGGAATATATGGGAGTAAACCTGACGATTTAAACATACCTTTTAAAGAAGCTTGCCATCTTATTATCAAAAGCTCTAAGGAAGTTAAGGGAAACACCATACTTGGAGACACATTTTATCCGGTCGGCTTATATCGATTTTGACCTGCAGAACGATCTTATCGCACTAGCACAGACGAACTTCAACTCTTCAAAGAGCAACATAATTGAGTTCTCTGCTTCTCAGACTTCAATCCAATGGCTAGTAGAGTAGGCAGGGCGCATGGAAGTCTAGCAGCTCAAATAAAATTCGACTTCATATGCCTAGCATTTGTTGTTGTCTTTACATCTGTGAGGATTTTCTTCTGAGAGAATCACATCTAGCAGCCCCAGGGTTGTCGGTGGTCAGGCAAAGACCATACTCAAACGAGCACTTTTGCAATATGTGCTATGTAAGTGGCATAAGTGGCATAAGTAAATTACTTTTGAATACCAAGCCAAATTCTTCTCATCTTTTGGCACTTCCCTTTTACTAAATACTGTATTGTTTGATATTGCGTAGTCTTATAATTTACAAGTTATATCTTATGTAAGAAGCAAGGGGACAGGGGGGTCAAGACACTTAAATTGTGCGCTCGAGGCAGGTGGGTGGGCTGAGATGCGGGGTATATGTATCAACACCGAAAAGCCAGAACATCAAATCAACCAAACAAGGCGCTTTGGCGGAGTGGTTAACGCGATGCCCTGCTATGTTGTAAGACAAGTAGGTAGGCATTTCCTTCGGGAGCGCAGGTTCGAATCCTGCAGGCGTCGGTTTTTTTTTCATTCGAAAACTATTTTCTCTTTTTTCCCTTTTGACTCTTGAATTCGAATTCGGCATACTTTTTTGGTTTTTCTTCCTTTTTTGCCAAACCATCAATCAATTCATGTAGTTCTATGAGTGGAGACAGTCGAATCTTAAGCGAAACATTCGAGCGCCAAGCAAGTGTTCACCCAATACGAGGCCTGAGGTTGGAGTGATATCTAATGAGACAAGTTACGACATGACTATGTGCTTCAAATTGCTGAGTTTGGTACTGATTAACTATGTTCTGTCTAATAGAAGATTTGCTCTAAATGAAAAGTTCCAGGCCTATTTTAGTTTCTGTCCGAGGCCAATTTGAGATGGCAGGCTCGGAATTCCGGTAGTTAGTTATTAATTGTTCTGGAGCTTCTTCAAAATGTATGGTATCACTGTTTAGAGAAGACGAAGGTGATTTAAGACGCAATTTTGTTGTTTGATTGATTAGTGGGACAAATTTCCAATACAAACTCCGAAGTACACAATATTACCCAACCGGGACAAAATGAAATCTATCTGCTCCTCCGTTGTTTAACACAATCCTACCAACACCCTCATTCCTGTAAGATCAACCGCCCAATTATCGTGAGAGGGATCTATCATCATTTAGGCCTCTGGGTCCTTAGCAGCCACAGCCTTCTTCTCGTCCATTTGCATCTTCCACATAAAACCACTGCAGACCGAGCTAAAAGCAAAGAGAATACAAAGTGCAATACTCAAACCCCAGATGCTCTTCATCTCAAAGCAGGTAGTCTTAGATGCTCCAGCCCAGACCCAGTAGTTGACCTTGGACATGTTCAATCCCACAGATTTCATGAAGTCCGAGGTCTCGCCTTTGGATGGCAGAGCAGCGCAATCTAGGTAGGAAAGAGGCTTGCCGACGGTAACGGCGACGACAATAACAGCGATAAGAAGGGCAGAATCGATAGCGGCACTAATAAGGAAGTGAAGGAATGACGAGATGTAGAGAATGTAGGTCATGGCAATATAGAGGAAGGCGATAACCGCAACTGTCAAGGTACCGATTAGGACCTGGGGAGGTGCTTGTTTTGCGGCCACCATTTCGGATATGAAGTTGGCAGTCATGCCAATGATTGTGATAAGTGAAACTGCTTCTAGTACGCGAACAACTGTGAAAGTGTTGCCAAGGGCTCCGAAGTTTTGTTGTGGTGCCATTTTGAGGTAGAGGAGATATTCGGAATGTTTGGAAAGAATAAGGAATTGCTGAATGAATGCGGGAAACCTCAAATAGTTCTTGAGTGAAATTCGATCAAAATGGATGAGATGAGGTCTAACAATGGTTGATGACAATGGAGCCAAATAGAGCCGTATAGAGAGTGCAGTTTGGTAGTGAGGTGCTGAACTTTTGATGAATCTTTGAAGTGAAAGTGTACTGGCTAGCAGCAAAAGAAGGTATCTTTTTGACGATTTCTGAAGTGAATGTGTTAAGGAAAAGAGACGACAATGCGCAAGGAAACCCAGAGAAGACTTTATTGATGTGGAGGAACTGATGATGACGGAATGAAGTGTAACTGAGAGGAATTACAGTTCTTAAGTATTGAACAGTCACCGTGATCTCACCACGACCTACCTTCTAGGCCAGTCCACACTGACTCTATAAATTCTCGATACAATTGATTGTTGTGATATGCGCTGTGTCGCCCAATAGGACCGGAGCCTTCTGGAGGTCATCGGGTAGGCGGGCGCTTCGTCAAGCGACCTCCCTTAAATTGAAGCTCCCACCACCAATGAATGCACCATCACTGCGTCAAGAGAAACGCGCAGCCATAGGAACTACCGAGAAGCCTACTCAAGTATCAGCAACATTCGAGGACGTAATTAGATGTTAAACAGCCGCGCTGGTGGGTCACGGCAGAAGCTTTAAAACATGAGGCTTTTCAGCGCGGCTCAATGCAAGAACTTGTGCTAGGCTGCTGGCCGTCGAGATGCTATCCGTATGCTGTGCCATCCCGTAAACCTGGGATATAATCCTTGATAGCTTGAAGATCCATGGCCGTGGGACTCATGCCAGGAAAGGATGTGTTCCTAGTGGTTGTACTGTGCTCTGGGCTCATTTTGGAGGTGCTGAGGTCAAATCCGACTCCCAACTACTCTCTCAGTCCCTCTAGTGAATCAAGCTATCATACGTATCTGTCAGAAACATAAAATAGATATGACACAAATATCTATAGATGACTAACTCGGTAATAGTACTCTTTTGTGGAATGTTGACTCCTGGATTTTGGATTGTTTGTCACTAATAGTTGGAATGTAAGGTCAACGAGATCAATAGAAGTTGGGCACCAAGCCTACCTTTGTAGAAAAAAACGCTAAATTTATTTATACCTTCAGAAAGCACATTCTTCTGCCCAGATCTAAAAAGTGTTCCTTGTTAAAAGAAAAGAAAACCTGCGGCTCCATGTGCTATATACATCCCTCAATGTTTTGTTCATCGAATCTCAACCAAGTCATGCCCGGACCGTCTCGTCTCGCACGTACTATAGCCTGACCTGTCTCGTCCCCCACCACCCGAACGGGGTTTCTTCAGCCTCGCCTTCAAAATAAATTCTACGACTCACCTCTATCCTTTGGCCGCCTTGTTCAACGACCCCGCCAATTGTGACAAACTGCGTTACATCTGCGATAGAACTCTTCAATGCCAATGCCATATAGGTAGGAACTGATTTGGCATCGGAGCAAACAGTCTGACCCAATTGAGCATTGAACCATAGCCATGGCGTCCAACAATCTCGCAGCCTTGATGGATGGCGTCTACAAGGCCTTCGAGAAATCAGCCGGCAGCAAACAGATTATCAGTCAAGACGACGTCTTAAAAAAGGGGATTATACCCGATGGTAACTTGGTCACGCTTGTCCAGATTGCTCAGGGCCTCTGTAACGACAAGAGATGGAAAATAGTTACGGATAGCTCTGGAGGAACCGCATGGCGAGTTCGAAGCCTGGAGGAGGCAAAGAAGTGAGCTTTTCTGCCATTCAGCGTATATAGTCATAGAACCTAATCTCTGTATTACAGATATCGTGCACTAAAGCCAGAAGACGAGATTGTCTACGCCCTCATTGACGAATCTGGCCCTGATGGAATTTGGTTGAAGACAATCCGTTCCCGATCCCAACTCCACGATGCACTTGTTAATGCCGCGATCAAGCATCTCACGTCTAAGGCGTACATCAAGGAAATGAAGTCTGTGGAGGCGAACTCGCGTAAGATGTACATCAAGATCGGCATCGTCCAGAGCGAACGTACCAAAGGAGGCGCCTGGTTCACCGATGGCGAACTGGATGAATTCTTTATTGAGACTGTCAGGGCGGTTCTCTATCAATACATACTTGCCACTAGTCTTTACCTCCCAGCTAAAGCCCAAGCCGCCCTTCGCCAGAAGGAACCAAAGAAGTCCAAAAAGATGTCCCCAGAACAAGCTCAGGCGCTGCGAGATAAAGTACTAGGAGAGGGGAATGGTACACTAGCACGCGTGAGTGCCATAGAAGAGGAGAGGCTTAATCAAGAAAAGCAGAAGGCATATATGCTTGAGCGACAGGAAATCATTTATGATGGTTATATTCCTATGCCTGCAGGTTACACGGGCTATAAAACCCTAGATGAACTTACTGAGTATATTTTAGCCCAGAAAGTGGCGACGGGTGTCGTACTAACTTCGAAGGACCTCAAGCAGTTGTTAGATGTTATGTGCTTCGACGGCGTGATTGAGACTGTCCAAATGGGGACCACTGAAGGATACAAGGCAACTAGACAAAGTGTTCGGCCAGAAACAAGAGGACCATATAACCGACTGACTGAAGCGCCATGCGGTCGCTGTCCTGTGTTTGATCTTTGTGAGGAAGGTGGTCCTGTTGGGCCCAGCAATTGCAAGTACTTTGAAGAATGGCTCAACTTGTGAGATGGGGGGAGCTAGGTGGTACCAATTATATATGTGGAACACTACTATTGCCAATCTAGTGGCCGAACACATAAAATCTGCTTTTAGACGCATAGCGTGGGTGGGCTTTGAGCCTGGAGTTCGGGAGATACCATGGGCAGAAAACTTGTACATTCACAAAAGTCATAGACAATAAAAATTATCAAAAATGTATAACTGGATCTGCAAAGATAATCTTCTTGAACATTTATAGGCCGAGGGCTTTTCAAGCCAAAACACAGACCTTCCCATAAACTTGTGAAGGTTTGTAATGATCGGGCTTGATAGCAGATTAGAAGTGACTGCCTAAGTGGCTTTAATTGGACTAATCTTCGAGAAGTGCACGAATTACAACCACAAATGATGTCACAGTGCAAAAAATTATAGTAGTGCGCAATCAGGTGAGATTCATCATGAAAGAACTTTTCGTCCCCTATCTGCCTATCATCTCAACGACGAGCATAAAAAAGATCGCTTAGTATGAAACAGCAGCCTCCACCAACATCAGTATGCTAATTTACAAGACACCAGACTTGACAATGGTTGGCTTCTTGCTGTAGTTGACCTTACCACTTCCACTGCCAGTAGCCTCAAGGGCCTTGACGATGTCCAAAGATGATTGATCAGCAACCTCACCAAAGACAACGTGCTTCCCATCGAGCCAGCTGGTAACAACGGTGGTGATGAAGAATTGAGAGCCGTTGCTATAAAGGCATATGGTTAGACTATGGTATTGCAAGGAGGGTTTGGATTTGCTTACGTGTTAGGACCGGCGTTGGCCATAGAAAGAAGTCCAGGCTTGGTGTGCTTGATGGAGAAGTTCTCATCGGCAAATTTCTCACCATAGATGGACTTGCCACCAGTGCCCTGAACTATTGTCAGCTTGAAATGAATATGATATAGTATTAAGACGTACGTTGCCACGAGTGAAGTCACCTCCCTGGAGCATGAATTGGGGAATGATACGGTGGAAGGCAGATCCAGCGTAACCGAAGCCCTTCTCGCCGGTGCAGAGAGCACGGAAGTTCTCAGCGGTCTTTGGGACAGTTTCATCGTAAAGAAGGAAGTTGATGCGACCGGATTGCTCTGTTGGGGGAGACATGTTAGCTTTGCACTGAAATGGCGGTGTTGGTGGGGTCGCGGGGTCGAAGTGGGATGGGACGCATCATCAACGTCAAAAACATCATAATACAGCTAATAAACCCCATTGGCAGACTACCAATGAGCAGGATGGGTATAGGTTATGATGATGTTGATGATATTGATAGCATGAAGATACTAGATGGAAAGATGGAAAGATGGAAGGATGATGAGCTGAGAACTTACCAGCAACCTTGGAAGTTTGCTTTCCGGCGGCATCAAGGACTGGTCCCTCCTGTAGTCGAGAAGGTTAGTGAAGCACAAAGGATTGGTAGCTGGTGATACGTACCCAGGTAACGTCGAAGTAGGTCTTGATTGCCATGTTTGCGGATGAAGCGTGGAAGTTTCTTGATTGTTTGGTTTGTTGATGTTGATGTTGGGTAAGTTGGAAGTGAGAGAGAGACTTGGAGATGGAGGGGAAGAAGCTGCTGCTTTTCAGAGGTGGGGCACGGGCAAAGAGGGAGACGGACATGTCGTAGGAGCTAATCCCAAAACCAATTAGCGAATGCTTGGCTAAAGAATTCGATGCCTCAGGCCGGAATATAATTTTTGTCCTTTCTGTCCTTGTTGACACGAGGTGGAAGCTGAAGCTGAAAGGACAAATAGAATGGAGAGGGAAAATCTACTTCTACACCTGGCAGAGAAGAGATAGACAGTAAGGGGAAATGCGGCTGGCCAGCTTCGAATCCACTGCCCACACCTGAATCTATCCGTGGATGTTCTAGAGAATTCTGGGTGTGGATGTGGATCGAATTGGGTGGAGTGCGTGAGATTGTCGGTATGGTATGGTACAGTATGGATGGATGGGTGTTGTATGTACGGAGGAGTACAGTACTACTTTGTATGCAATGCAGTTTGAGAGGCAACACCTGTTTCGCCACTCTGACAACTCTAGGAGAATAAGAAGTATTTCCCCCCCGGTTGCACAGCATCACCCTGTCTCACCTCGGAGTTGGATGGTGTCGTGCTTCTTGCTTCGGCTTGCTTGCTTGCCTCTGCAATGCATGGCATTTGGGAATCCCAGGAACAGGGAAATTAGGAATGAAATTGAGCTTTCGACGTACCTGGCGGACGGATGATCTTGCTGTTGGGAGCTGAGGCAGGGAAAAGAAGGAATTGAGACGCTTTCTAGAAATACAATGTATAAACTACAGAGCTTGAAGAACTAGAGTTTCGATGAATGAGATGTTGTACAGACAGTGATGGATTGGATGGAGTAAGTAAGGTTAGAACGATGAAATGAGATATCAACTCCTATTTTTAAAGGCGGGCTTGGCCCACTATTTGGTAACCAAAAGCAACGGCCAAATCGCCCCCGTTGAAAACCATGTCCTTGTTCAATACAAAGAATAAAGAATAAAATACATCTGTCAAAGAGTAACATAAAGTATTCTTCTGTCCCTTTGTGGGAAACACAATATAGTAGGCAACAGGACTTTAACATTTTAACAATTCATCCAACTGCAGCAAATTCTCATGTCTCAGGTAATGAATCAATAACTCACGTGATAAGTCCCTGGTTAGGTCCTGGGATTATGAAAGTCAGTCAATTCCATTCTGTCATACTCTCAGATACAGTCTAGGATGCCTAGATTAAATAACTAGTAGTACTTTGTTGTCAATGTATAAGTTTGACCGAAGTCATCAATCTTATTGAAAGCGTCTAGAAATAGCCTTTGTGGCTTGGAGGGCTACTTTATTGCGCAGTCAGAGCGGATAGCCCAGTTGTTAATATACAGAAAATGAAAGTTGAATTAGAAATCCCTACGTATTTTAGCAGCCATTGATCACTGGCTGACTTCTTCATATCCTACCTACAAAGGAGTGTAGTCAGGTGACAAATCTTACCTACCCCTTTTCCCATACCCTCCGTCTAAAGTATACCGACCCGCAATCCGCGGGAGTGGCATCTTCCATTGTCTCCAGAATAATACACGACGACCACAACTCCGTTCCTCAACCACCTCAACCACTCGAAATGAATTTAGATCTCAACTCTTTGAAGGAGGCTGCGGCCAACCTATCACTGTATGACTTGAAGGCTGGTGTCCGAAAGGTCCAGAATGGTATGCTACATAATATTATCCCGTGTCCCAAAGCTTATAAGCTACAGCTGTCATGAACTACACCGAGATGGAGGCCAAGGTTCGGGAAGCTACAAACAATGAGCCTTGGGGGGCGTCGTCAACGCTGATGCAGGAAATTGCGAATGGCACATATAACTAGTAAGCTCTTCCAGATCCTCCAACAAATCCAACTCCTAACTTCCATATTAGCCAATTACTGAATGAGATCATGCCTATGATATACAAGAGGTTCACAGAGAAAGCACAGGAGGAATGGAGGCAGATCTACAAGGCGCTACAACTACTAGAGTTTTTGATCAAGAATGGATCGGAACGTGTGATTGATGACGCCCGGTCTCATCTCACACTCTTGAAGATGCTACGGCAATTTCATTTCATTGATGCAAACGGAAAGGACCAAGGCCTCAATGTTCGCAATAGAGCGAAGGAATTGGCAGAGCTTCTTTCTGACGTTGAGCGGATTCGGGCAGAACGAAAGAAGGCACGAGCAACACGGAATAAATACTCTGGAGTTGAAGGCGGAGCTGGGCTTGGAGGGGGCCTATCTAGCGGCAGCAGCAGATATGGTGGTTTTGGTAGTGAAGAGGGAGGAAGTGGTGGACAGGGTGGCTATGGCGGATACAGTGGTGGTGTATACGGAGATGGTGGGGGATTCGGTGGTCAGGCGAGTGACTTTCAAGACTCGGGTTCCAGTAGAGCAGAAGCATCATTTAGCGGGGGCGGCGGAGGGGGTGGACGGGATCGTTTTGAGGAATATGACGAATATGACGAAGGAGCAGTGGCTACACCGGGACGGAGACAAGCTGAAAGCTCGTCTTCTTCGAGTCGACAAAAGCGTGCAGAGAAGATCATGAAAAAGCCAGAGGCACCCAAGAAAAAGGAGCCAGAAGTTGATCTGTTCTCATTTGACGACCCCGTTCCGACTCCTACTGCTGTCGCTGCCCCTTCAACTTCCAACGTAGTCGACGATGATGACGACTTTGACGACTTCCAATCCGCCGCACCATCGGTAGCCCCAACTCAGCCATCTTTCCCTATAGCTGCACCAACAGCTACCACAAACTCATATACTCAATTTGCTTCTCCTCAGCCTGTTTCGGCTCCAAAGGCGGCCAATCTCTCAGATATGGTTGGATTCTCATCCATATCTCCTGCTCCCAGCAACACCGTAACACCTGTCAACTACTCAGCTTTCTCGCCTCCAGCTGTCGCACAACAACCAAGACCTTCGGCATTTGCAGCCCCAGCTAAGCCTACATCATACCAAGGCTCACAGCCAAACTACTTCACCTCGGTACAAGCTCCGCCAGCAGCTGGCATACAAGCAAAGACTACCTCAGCGGCATCAGGAATCAAGCCGGCGGGTGCCAAGCCCAGTGGAGATGCATTTGGTTCATTATGGTCTTCGGCCAGTGCTGGAATCAAGAAAACTAGTACTCCATCGAATGGGCCTGCACTTGGGCAATTAGCCAAAGAGAAGGCGAGTGCTGGCATTTGGGGAACAACATCCAACACATCAGCACCAATGGGTCAACAAAAGCCCGCCCAGAACCAGCAGAAACTAGGCGGAGGACTTGATGACCTTCTAGGTTGAGTGTAGAAAGCTTGATAGGAGAAGAGCATCCTCGTTCTTGAATACCCTCGGGCATTCAAACGTATATGGGCTAGGCGTATTTATAGATTCGGGAGCACAAAATCGAAGCTTTTAGCCATATTTCAATAGATCTGACTTTAATGTGCTCTTACCAAAACGGCCCTTTCTTATATTTCATCCCCATGTCTTACAAGCCTTCCACAAGCCAAGGATACACGTTAACTTTTACTGATATTTCATTATTCACCTTTTTAGTTTTTGGCAATACATCATTGAAGATGAAGCCAGCACAGTGCGCCTAGCTCTTGCTGCATAACCTAGCTGACTTACAATCTACCATGCGCAAACTCTATGGTATAATTTCTTATACTTGCGTTTCAAATTTGTAGAGCGGGCTAGGCCAAGCCTCAGGTCTCGCGTACGCAATGTAGATACAGCATATGTTCCACACTTTGACCCCTCTAGCCATCTATGTGGGGTTGGCCGTCACAAAGACAAGGCTGACATCCCAACAATATCTGTTGCATATCGAGACTTTCGAGCGCACATCTTTGCCTTCCGTGATATTTATAAGCCTACTAGATTCATGGCTACATCTAGCGCCAGGACTGCTCTTATAATAGTAGATCTCCAGGAAGATTTCTGTCCACCCGTACACCTCCCCTCTCCCCCACAAGCCCTCTCAGCCTCGTCTGAAACTAATAATAACAAAAGAATGGCTCGCTCGCGGTCCCCAATGGCCGAGACATTATTCCCGTTGTGAATAAGCTCCTCGAGCTTCCGTTTGCCCTCAAGATTGCGACCAAGGACTGGCATCCAGCAGACCATATCTCATTCGCGGCCAACCATGGCGGAGCAAATCCATACACTTCTACCACCACCATCATCAACCCCGCGAACCCTTCTGAAACATATGAGACGCGACTATGGCCCATACACTGCGTACAGAATACACCCGGTGCGGAGCTAGTGCCGGAGCTGAATGTCGACAAGGTCGATCGTATAGTGGAGAAAGGACAGAGAAATGAGGTCGAGATGTACTCTGCCTTCTATGACCCGTTGACGAATCCGAGGTGCAGTGATAGTGGCCTGGCACAAGTGTTGAAAGAAGCCGGTATCGAGCGGGTATTTGTGGTCGGGTTGGCTGCTGACTATTGTGTAAAAGCTACCGCTTTGGATGCGAAGAAAGAAGGGTTCCAGACGTTTATTGTAGAAGAGGGAACCAGACCTGTGGATGAAGCTGCGTGGGAGATCACTAGGAAAGAGATGGAAGCAGCTGGTGTCGAAGTTGTGAAGCTGGATCAAGAAGGGGTTGAGATTCCTAATTAGTGCTTAAAGAACCGGACTAGAAAGGCTCCCCATCCTCTTTAAGATGAAAATGGAAAAACTCCAATTTTGTAATTTTAGTCGGACTAGGTATTGCCTATTTACTGTTAATGAGTTATTTACATGTATCAAGTTTTTGGAGCTTAAATTTTATCCATCGACTGGCGTTGAGTAGAATATGTTTTACCACAACAAATAGCTACTTGAGAACAAAATTTTGCTGTCATCAAATTAACATTTGACTCCTTTCTTCTACTCCTATTGCGTTGCACTTTGTAGCCATCTTCTATATGTTGCATTCCTCTAACGCATGATACACTGGACTGTTAACTAAAACGGAGGTTGCTCGTTTCTCTCGACCATTGAGCACCTTACACCAGAGCTCATAATATTACAAAACACAAATAGATTAATGAATTCTTAACGATACCAAAAAGAGATAGGACAAATTCTAAGCGGGATAGAGTTACCCAGGGTTTTCAGTAGAACTACAAGTACATGGTGATGACGCTCTGCTCCCTAGTTGCATTGTCTTAGGGGCTCGCTTAAAAAGGGGGTAAGAGATTTCATATTCGTGTATTCCTGGATCAATAAGAAATTATTGCTGATTATTCCAGATTTGGTACCTTTGAATCGAACTTCTACCCACAAAGAATCATTAGCAGGCAGATTCATGTATACGAAACTCGAGAGTCCAACCTCATTACCATGTTAAAAGATAAGTTTGCTGAACAACAACTCTAAATACTCACTCTCGCCATGCACGACAAGGTTGTAGCACAAATCCAAAGTGTGGGAGTACTCATTTAGGTAGCAAGGGAGTCTGCATGAAAGTATTTCTTTTGGATGTATAATGACCCTTTAGCATCCGAGTCTGACAAGGAGATTCAATCACCAGCTTGTTTTCAGGCAACGCTTCAACGGGGCCAGTCCCGGTCTGGGAAAGGTGGCTTGTACTACATGATTCTAAAGTTGTCAGTACTTGAGTCTTTAGCTAGTCGTGTGAAAACAGATATTATTGAGAATGAAGTATGAGGTAGTCATCCCAATCATCAGTTCATATATAGTACAGGCATGCCCCAATAGACATTCGATATTCAACGTTTGGACAGTAAACCAGCCAATTTTCCATGTTCAGCATATGTCCCTATAACTTTATCAATCGTCATGTAAAATCGCTCCATCTTAGAGCCTACCGACCAAAGTGCTTCTTTTCAAAATATCTCAAGATGGAGTATGAGGTGAAAGCGAATACAAAGGCAAGCTCAAAGCCAACATCTCCTCCAAATTCGGCGCCACATAGTTTTCCAATGGGCCCGGTAAACCAAACCTGAGCCATTCCAAGGACAGCACCAGAAACACCACAAAGAAAACCCCCCACAGCCGCCAATCCGGGTGGAAGCTTGTCTTTATCCATATAGTGCTCAGGCTTATACCCGCTAAACCCACGTTTAAAAAATATATGCTCGGCAATCGCAACACCTTCGTAGATAGCGAGCCAGTACGCTATCAAAAGCATAAAGTGCTCCAGCACAACTGTAAAATGTGCATACCCAGGTATCGCAATTGCACAATACACCAATGTCCCAATGAAAGTCCAAAAGAATCGAGGGACCTTTTGGGTCTTGCGTGCGAGAAGCTGTAGAGAGAGAGAGACAGAGTAAATATTTGGACAATTGTTGGCGATGATCGAGAGGGCAAGGACGACAAGGCAGAATTGTCCAAACTTTCCTAGCTTGGGAACCAAAACAGCGGCGACCAGACCTCCAATACCAGAGGAGTTGTAGCGGTCTGAATATATATTATCTCCATCATTCATAGCTATGGAACTCGCAATAGCGGCACCGAGCATTTCAGTAAAGAGGAGCGGGAAGGAGAGACCAGCAAATGTCCAAGCGAATATTGAGCGACGAGGTCGATTAACGGGCTGGTAAACAGTATAGTCCGCAGCGATTGAAGTCCTGTGATCCAAATTAGTCTACCTAGTCTGAATTTTAAGAAAACAAATAACTTACCATCCGGTTGCAAATCCAAAGACGGATGCTGCAAACGATAAAGCAGCCCCTGCTTCTGACTTTCCAACACCCATCGGGATGTTTTGGAAATTGCCCGAGCTGGCAAATACTCCCAAAATGATCAAGAATATAATGAACGACGGAATCCAAGAGAATCGCTCGTAGGTATGGACAATCTTATATCCAAATAAAGTGACAATCAAGGTAGCCACAGCAATAACGATGATGCCGGCCCAACCAGGCATGTCCTGGTTGACGGCATTGAGAAGTTGTGCACCAACAATCACATTGACGGCCGACCAACCAACGCAGGTCAAGACATTGAACATTGCGACTTGGATGCATTAGTAAATAGTAGACTAAGGAAGCCATTAGGACACTAGACATACCAAGCTTAACTCCATACCAGCCAAAATAGAAACGCGACAGTACCATTTGCCGAAGTCCAAAGCGCGGCCCGAAGGTTGAGAAAAAGCAGACAGGAATTATACCCAAAATATTGACGAAGAAAATAATCAAAATCGTGTCGATAAACCCAAGTCTAAAGACTGGATAGGCAAGTGCTCCAATAGCAAAAGCACTAATAACCATGTTTGCAGAAAGCCACTATGGAGTTGTTAGTGATTGCTTATTGAAGAAGTATGGCCAGAATTGACTATATACCATTGTGCCAACCTGAGACATTCCAGCATCGAGACGCTCATCGCTTGGAACACGCTCGATACCTCTCTGCTCCACACCAAACTTGCCAGCTACTCTCTGTGCCTTCGCATACCAGCTATCGCCAATCACGAAAGTTTCCGCGGGTACAGCTCCATCATCTTTGATGGACACATTGCTGTCGGTCTCATTTAGATGAGGTTTTCCGGAAGGAAAGGCCTCAATGTCATACTCCTTAGACATGATGCTAAAGTTCGATTCTTTTTCGTCCTCTAGGGTGGATGACTTCTAAGTATCAACTCTATCCGATCTAGATGCGAAGTTGCTACTTTTCGGACTGGGAACGACCTTTTTAGACCCTCTGGATCAGAAAGTTCCATGTTGAACAGGCCGATGTGTTTGTTATATAGCTAATGAAATGCACGGGGTGGATGGAGTACTGCGAACGCGGGTGACGCCGAACAGAAGGATGGCGATGGCCACTCAGTAGTGGGCTGGCCCGGAGAGAATAACAGTGAAATGTAACTTAGTAACCAGTAACGAGGGAAAGATATGCCTGGGGGGGCGAAGTGGGCTTGAAGATCAAAGCCATGAATTAAACTTAGATCAGAATCTGCTGCAGAGTGCTGATAACAAGAACATATATCATTTGCCCTTTTTGCTCCCTCTCGAAATCTCATAGCTGTGGGAGATCCCACCCTTGACGCCACCTAAAAACACTATACAGTATTGATATTGAGCTGACAATCTGGATTCTAACAAAATAAACTGAGAAAAAGCAGGAACAGGCGTAGTAGAAGCAAAAACAGAACATCAACCTATAAGAATGATGAGCTCGACGGGTACAGCATGTCTTGGGATTCATTCGGCTTCTAATATCACTCAAGTGCTCTACCGTCCAATCCCCTATCCCCTATCCCACCCATGGTTAAAACCTTCATGCAGAAGAATTCAGTTTCGGCGTTGTACGATGTGTCAATGTTAGATTCCGACAAGATGGAGCTTGATAGACGCCCGCTACATGTCGACTCAGAAAGTTTGCATTTGATGCACAAAGATGAAGATGAAGAAAGGCAAGCACAGCGTAGCAGATTGGCTTATGCCCCCTTTATACTCGATATAATATGCCCCTGCTACCCCATTGAACTGGCTATTGTACTCTAGAGCATTCTTTGAGCCACTTGAGCCCAAGCTTTTAGATAGATGTGCTGTAGTCGATCGTGTCTGTCTATTCTTGAGACCAAGAGCCAACCTCCGCTTACATCGGTGGACGACAATTCGACTATGGTGGCACCTCCAATTATCGTGCACGCGACAATCATGTGCTCACGACATGAAGAAACGTTGCCCATGTGCACTAGATATAACCACTTTTTCTGCAGTGTAGGATTTTCGGTTGCGTATGGTAGCACCTTGGAATGTCGTGCCTTCAGGACAGCACAGTGTTGTGCGCAGACAGTGTTTGGCAATTTCTTGGTGCGCATGTTCTATTCACTGGAAGTTGGGAGTATTAATGTAGGTAATGTTGAAGCAATCGTGAGAAACATCCCATCTATGTTGATGTAATGGTCGGGAAAAGATAAGAGAAGGTCATTGTACGTGAACTCATTTCCGTTAACACGTCGTCACCGTTCAAAGGCTGCCCAGCCAAATTTGCAACGTACGATATGTTACTACCAAACATTCATTAACATTACAGTATAGTTTACTTGACTTTTTAAGTGCTACCTCCAAGAGCAAAAAGATACACCAGAACTAAACATAATGTATGGAAGAGACATCACATTCCAATGACTAGTCCAGCGCTCACCTCACGTAACCCAAGCTGCTCGACGTCTTCAACTGATTCTGGGCGGGCGGCGCCGAGCTCACCAAGTTACAAGATTGAGGACTGGGATGGCAAGCCACTAGTTACAACCATGTTGAAATAGATTACTCCTGGCCGTCCTAGCTGATAATTATTAATATTATCCAAACTCAGCCGCAGCTAAATAGTGAGTGCAGATATTCCGTTGAAGCCAAAATTGAAGGGAAGAAATTCAAAGTCGGTTTTCGGGGTCGCCCGAAATGCCCTTATACCGGTATTTTTGTTCTGAGACGGGAGGTTCCTCTGCAATGATAACCTTCAGAGAGCTTCCGGGGAAACTGCCTACCAGCCAAGATGCTGATAGAGAAAACACATAATTTACCGCAGCCTGCATCAGTTTCCTTCTAAAACAGTGTCGCAAGTAGAACCCTACCAAACTGTTGTGTTGCCAAAGCCCCTACTCCAAACGAACCAGGCCCAATTTTGATGTATCTTAGGACGGAAGACTACTACTGATAGTAACTAAGATGTCTTGGTAATGGAGTACATGTATTGGTAGATAATCCACCATCATACCTGCTGTATGGTAGTATTTTGGTGGGGCACCATTTTGTCACCAGTAACTGCAAGGTCCCGTGCAAAACATCACATTACCAAAGGTATATATGGCCAAGATCGGCTCTACGGCTTTATTACATATTTCGTTTGTCTATACTGCAGTGACAGGTCCGATATCCGGCTGATGGCTCTCGAAAGAGCTCTTTGCCCTTTCTAGGTTTGCAGGTGCTTTGTGCTGCTTCAGCGTTGATTGGTTAACCTCGATAGAGACTGACACATTCAGAGCCATCCACATTCAAGACAGAAAGTTCAGGCGAGAGTAATGATTCTATAACTTGCTCTTTATTATCCAGCAGAAGATGAACTTTTCTTCTTTACATCCAATATTGGCAGAACAAGAGCATTTTCGTTGCTTGAGACCCTTTCCTTTTCTCGTACAAGAAATTATTTGCCATTGTTGGGGATAGGGTGAGAAAGACAACCAATAACAAACTTACTTTTTAGAAGAGTACTTGACTACCAATCTTTGTTTCAACCTGGTAAGTTCCATATTATTTGTATTGATTTCTAGGGAATATCTTAGGATTTGCGTATGCACTTAGAGGTTCAGAGGAATGCAACGATAAAATTAGTTTGACTTCAGGACCACCATAGATATTATAAAGAAAGAGATTTACATGAATAGAGTGTGCTTTACAAGAATCTAGAAGCTTAGAATTTAAAGCAAAAATGCATTTCTGCAGTGCGTGCCTAAGGAAAGGTTATGATGGTATGAGAAGATGCAGTTTTCCGAACAAAGAAACTCCAAATAAGCAGTATGTGGAAATTTGAGGTGAATCTATGCATATTATGCTGCGTTTGCTTGATACTCACTATAAAATAACTGCTAGATCCTTCACATTTAGCAAGTGCAACGGAAAAATCTACAGTGTCAAATAAAACTTGCGCAACGGCCAGAGTCTCTACAATTCCACATCTACGACCACTACTACACTCATAATGGTTTACATCATGAATATCTACGCTGACGGTGGTTGCAGACGTAATGGTTATTCCAATGCTTTTGGTGCTGCTGCGTGCGTTCAGGTATTTAGATTTGGACACATAGTATGCAATATGGCCTTCCATATCCTTTCCAAATAGAATACCCAAGGAACGATATAAAGTGAACCTCAGCTAACTATAGCACCTTTTCTAGAGAGCCTGGACACGACGTCTGCCTGAGAATTCCGACCCACTACCCACGAACCAGAGAGCGGAATTGACGGCCATGATCTTGGCCGTCGAGACTGCTCTCCAAAGTTACAACGATCTAATCATGAACCCATACCTAAATGTCACGATACATTCGGATTCTCGATATGCTGTCAACTGTATGACGACCTGGATTTATAGATGGTCTCAGAACGGATGGAAAAATTCACGTGGTTTTGAGATCGCAAATCGGGATCTAATCCAAAAGGCATCCGACCTTGATGCTGAGCTAAGGGAATTGGGGCGCGTGAACTATACCTGGGTCTCCCGCAGCCAAAATCAAGATGCTGATAGGTACTGCAACGAGGAATTGGATGAGATGGACGAAGAGAATAATTAGGAGGTTGTAATACTTTCAAAATGGAGAAGACGGTGGCTACCCTTTACGAGGACTGCTCTGCCATAACTTGAAATTGTGGATTGAAGAAGAGATATAGATCTATCCTCTGAACACTTCCCTAGAGCTGTGGCCAATTTTCTGTTTTGCTACATATTGTATTTGAGAGCATTCCCTATGTTAAGCACCCGGCCTGGTGTTGAAGATGAGTTCGGAGAAATGTCAATCACATGATCAACACGTCTTCCGCATCCTCTCTTCCCATCAAAAGCTCAAGGGGTTTGCCCATGAACAGAGCAACGATCAGAGTGTTGTGCATGAATAATACAAAAGTCGTCATCTAAAATCTCCTGCTGCAATAATTTCCAGAGCGTCGCAAAATACCCCTTTCTAATAAGCGAGCACCAAGAGGAGTTCGCTTCTAGATACTGTAAGCCTATCAGTATTCAGGATTACACGCCATTGTTCAGACAAGCGACTACTCCAACCATATTGACCAGAATAGACAACTCTCCGCGCCTGGTGAAACTCTGAGTCAGGGACAGGATTCGGTTGTAATGCCCAATTGAAAGGCTAATTATACTATCCTCCACAAATGTACCGAGAGGCAGTTTGTGGAATGATTTATGTTGGTATTTCTTTTATTAATAGTGATAGACTGTATGCGGTCTTGCTTGTGTATTATAGATTTTTCTCTCTCCTAAAGCTTCATCTCAGAATGGCAGGTTTACCATACACTGCTCAAGCTGGCTCAATATCATATAAATATAGCACTGATTTTACCCTGGACCTTAGAGTTGTCATGTTTTGACTTACCAAGTCGGGTTCTACTTCCTAGTCCTTTCATACCAATAGAACCCGCTCGAATATGAAGACAACCCGTGGAAGATCTTTTTTATTTGTTGACTCCTATATTCTGGGCCATTCTATGTTGTTATACTTTATTTGGTGCGGTATTTACGATGCGGTTTCTTTTGGAAGTCTGGTAGAAGAAAATCGAGATATGGTTGGTGCCTCCTTCTGTTTTACCAGCTAACTTCTCAGCCATTGCAAAAGGGTTTCTAGAATTCACCAGCTCACAAGGCATCATTGTGACATTTTAAAAGAAAAGAACTTCATGGACCTATCTTGAATCACCTGGACGATAACTGGGAGCTAGGAATTAGTATTATAGCTGCCGAGGTAGCTAGGAGAAAATTCAACAATATTGCGCTTGCCACTGTGATTACATCGTGTATTGTGGCTAATGGACTATTACTTCAAAAATGAATATTCTATCATACCCATAATATTACAGTGCTGGCTGAAGAAGGGCAGCCCTATGGTTATTAGGACCTGGTTCATTAGATACGAGCTTCACCTCAAATTAACATTGGCTCCAACTTATTCTCCGTAGGTGCATTTGATGATGAAATTAATTCACAACGGTTCTGCTGGTTCAAACCAAAGATATTAGAGAAATGCCTTTGGGTAAATTGGAAACATTACTATGCTGGTATATCATGAAATTGATTTGCGGGCGATTGTATGTCGTTGGAAAGAAGCATCGGTTGTGATAGAACGGTGTTCTTCTAGTGCTGTATATCAAGTAACTGAAGAGCCTATCACCTGCAACGACAGTAGCGAATGGAACCATGGGTTTGCTAGTCCCAGCCTCCGTCCCAACCTCATCTCTTACAACACTATGAGACCGAGACATCAAGTCACCGCAACACTTGAACGACCGAAATGAGGCCTAGATACTTCAGATATGACTACGGACTACGGGCTGCGGGCTACGCGTGTCTTATGCCCCTTTTGGTGGACGAGGCCGTGGCGGGGTAGATGTGATGTGATATGATGTGATGCCTCCTGAAAATACGAAGTTGGCAGCATTATAATACCCGCATACAGACCGCTACGAATCACCCAAAGTGCGAACTTCAATGGTGGTTAGGAGCAGCCGATATACCCTCCTTGCGCCCTCTGACCCCCATATCGATCTATCTGAAGAGAAATGGCACGGAGAGGTGGCATCTGGCCAGAGCAACCGATTGCTAGCTGGCTCCTTGGGCATGCAACAGTGGTGCAGTGCTTGCTCCTGTACTTATCACGAGTATTATCGTAAACTTCTCCACCAGTCCACGCGGAAGCAATCCTGGCGCCTATATATCGCACCACTGCCGCGAGAGAAGGCAAGCGGAGCTGGACATGTGGAGGTAATTACGTTCTATTTGGAGAAAGGAAGAGCTAGCTAAGCTACGAGTTGTGAAGTTCGCGACCGTGCTCAGACGGACAGGCGGTTACCCTCTACGGACGGGGGTGAGATTGCAAGAGTCTCAAGAACAGGATGGCAGAAGTGTGGTTTTCGTACGCCCAACATTTCGTTCGATTAGGCGCCTCACAATTTCCTCCAGGATGGTTGAAGTCCCGTAAAATAAGCATTTCCAATATGTATTTCAAACATCATGGGCAGGCTGGTAACGACTGGCTGAGGGGCTTCCTGGGATTGTTTCCAGACAAGCGAGCGACCCCCTGAACGACAGGCAAGCGAAGTCCCATACAAAGCTACCCGAAGCCTCCGACAAAGACTTCTTTCTTAGCTCGAACGATAGGGCACTATTGAACTTCCTCCACAGATCTGAGCAAAACGGCGGGAGATCTATCGTGGCCCAGTGGCGCTGGTCTGATGTTTGAGCGAGACTTTGTTTCGGGAGCTGATTGGGTGGCTACACTCTCATCCGTATTTATCCTTGTCTCGAAGTAAGTCTTGACAGTTTCTTTGAAGACTGATATATTCACTTGTCGCCGAATAATATTTTCTTTATTCAGCCTTTGCATTGTTTCGGTTCCGAGTCATTGCTATTGAAGATGGACAAACATGTTTGCCCACAATAGTCATTGTTCTCTGTAGAAACGACTCACAATAGCTGTATTTCATTATTACTTCTTACTGTTCAGTAATTCCAAACATTCACGCTGGACGTTGATATACTTTTTAATCAACCTTTATCTTCTACTTTTCTCGACTCTTTTTCCATATTACAGAACAACAACCTCGCACCCACGGTTACCCAACCAGAATCTTCGATACCCTAATCTCGCAGGTCGAGTCACATTATATACCTCCAAAAACCAACAAACCAAAAAGTCTACTTCAAGATGAAGAACAAAATCGCTTGCGCAGCCACTTGGCTGCTGATAACGATTGTACCTGGAACGATAGGTCATTCCTGGATCGAAGATATCTTTCGTATCTCGTCCAAAGGAGCCTTTGAAGGTTCTGCAGGCTACGCACGCGGCAATGTTCCTAGAGACAATAATCCAGGCCCCGACATTGTCATGGTCAACAGAATTCTGGCGAACGATACAAAGATACCAATGTGCGGACCGAAGCAGCAGATTGGATCACAGACCCCGGGCTTTCCAGTACTGCAAGCATCTCAGGGAGACATGATTGCACTCCGGTACGCAGAAAATGGTCATGTTACCAAGCTGGAGGGTGGAAGACCAGCACATGGAGGTACCGTCTACATCTACGGAACCTCTAAGCCATCCAACAGTGATACCTATCTTGGTATTCATCACCAGTGGAATGCCGACGGTACAGGTGGAGACCGACGAGGAATTCTCATCGCCACTCGACCTTACGACGATGGACAGTGTTATCAGAAAAATTCTGCATCTGGTATCTCGAATGATAGACAAGACGAATTCCCTATCCCTGGTAATGGTGACTTGCTTTGCCAGAATGACATTAAGATTCCCGATGATGCAACCTCAGACTACACTCTCTACTGGGTGTGGGAGTGGCCACTCGTCGCCTCGAATGGGAAACAACTTAGCGTCGAAACTTACACTCAATGCATCGATCTTAAGGTAACAAAAAAGTCACAGAATTCGGCAAAATCCCAGGGTATCAAAGTTGAGAAAGGTCAGCCGTTCCAATCAGTTGCCCTTTCACAACAGCTCTCCAAGGCATTCCTGATCGACCCAAACCTTCCCCAACAGCCGGGACCTATCCCTGAAGGTGTCAACTCACCACCAGCAGGTGCGGCATCGCCTTTAACCTTACCTCCTTTGCCGAATGTGGCCCAGCCATCAGCAACAGCTGCGAAACCTTCAAATGACCAACCAGTCCTATCGTCTGCTCTTGTAGCCCAGCCTTCACCTACTCCACCATCACCTCAAGCTTCTTCTCCTCCAGCTCCCAAGCCAACAGTTTCGGGAGGCCGAGGATCAAATCCAGAAGCAGGTGGGAACGGTTTCGTGACAGTAACTGTCACAAACACACCACCAGCTGTGACGGTCACAGAAACCAAACTTGCCCCAGCAACAAGCCAGCCCACAGTCCAAATTCCCGATGGAGGCTCGAAAGTCGTTCTTCCAACCAAACCCAACAAGCCGGTGGTAACGAAAACAAACACCGTAGCAACTCCACTGCTCACTGTCACCATCACCCCATCCGCCGTGTCTGCGCAAAAGCCAACTAGTGTTGCCACCGGATCTCCAGCACAAAACACTGCGCCCGGTGCAGACGCGATCCTCCCCATTCCACCCAAGAAGACGACAGCAGGATCTTCGTCACCAGAACCTTCCACATCCCCAGTTGCGGCCACGAACCCATCTCGAGCATCCTCCGCACCGCCAGCGCAAAACTCCACATTACAAGCCCGACAGCTTCACAGCCGCCACTTCAGACGGCACAGATAAACGATACTACGAAGAGGGGGGGGGGGCATAAGGGTTCGTCACTGGTGTTTTCACGTATATGTGTTTGGATGAAATGGGAATGGGAATGGGAGGGGGAAGGGATATTTGGAATTTTTGGAGTTTGGCCGGGACAAACGACGTTATGAGAAACAAGTTTTTTATGGCTCTTTTTTTATTTATATTCGCTGTACATAGCAACTTTTAGGGAAAAGAGAAAAGATACCCCCAAGGGCATAGAGAGAGGAAATGGCACCCCCAAAAAAATATACTAGATTGACATGAATTTTTATTTTTTTATTTTTATTACTATGAATCCTTTTTGGGTATTAAATAACCGCGGTATGCACATGAAAGATAATTTTGCCGGGGAGCTTTTTTAATGCTATCTCGATGCAAAAAAATGTGAGGCTTCTGATTATGCTCTCATCAGTTTCTTTCAAACAATCGTGAGCTTTATGGGGCGGCGGGATCCCCAAAACGGGTTTTGGGCCAAAACGGGTTTTGGGAGGATGGAACTCCACACATATTCTTTTTTAAAGTGACCTCGGTGAGGCAGTGCGGAAATTCCTATGAAAATTTAAAAGT
>Ga0247734_1000856_pt1 | contig 24854 bp, 16 predicted proteins | sample UWRJL103311B2_FD_180933 | JGI IMG/M metagenome (GOLD analysis project Ga0247734, IMG submission 180933) | Plant litter microbial communities from Arlington Agricultural Research Station in Wisconsin, United States - UWRJ-L103-311B-2 | ecosystem: Environmental > Terrestrial > Plant litter >...
CGAGAGCTTGGTAGAGATCCCAACTTGTTTTCGCGGGACAGACGACATCATAGCGGCCTTGGATAATGATGATAGGGAGATGTTTGATTATGTGGGCATCAGTGATGAGTTGCCCGTCTGCCATCCAGCCGCCGTTGACGAAAAAATGGCTTTCGATTCGGGCGAATGCTAAAGCCCTGGGTGTCTGTGTTAGAGGTGCCTTGGGAGTAGAGATATGGGAAGGGATACCATTTGGGGTTGTTTGCTTTGGCAATATATTCAGGATCAACAATTAGTTTGCTTGTGGCTGTTTCCCAAGTGCTCCAGGCACCAGCACTAGAGTGTATTAGCGACGGTCAGCTTTTTGGATAGCGGCGAGAATTTACCACTTCAACTTCAACTCCTCATCGTCACCCGTAAGTCTTGTATAATAAGCTTTCATCATATCGCCCCGCTCCTCAACTGGTATGACAGCCTTATAGGCGTCGAAGAAATCCGGAAACAACATATCGGCGCCTTTTTGGTAAAACCATTCCAGCTCCTCTCTTCGCAATGTGAAAATGCCCCGCAAGATCAAACCCAAACACCTTTCAGGATGTTTTTGAGCGTACGCTAGGGAGAGAGTAGAGCCCCATGATCCACCAAAGACTATCCACTTCTCGACTTTGAGGTGTTCCCGGAGAGCTTCAATGTCTGATACTAGATGCCAAGTTGTATTGTCCTCGAGAGAAGCGTGTGGTGTTGATTTTCCGGATCCGCGTTGATCAAAGAGGATGCTGCGGTAATGGGAGGGATCGAAGTATTGGCTGCTATCGTGTTAGCATCGAGCTTGCTGGGAGAGCTTTTGGGGGTTGGCTTCATACCGATCAGTATCGTCAATTCCACCACCAGGACCACCATGCAGATAGATTACTGGCACACCCGTTTGCAGGCCACATTCTTCATAGTAGATATCATGAACATCTGAAACCTTCAAATGGCCAGAGTTGTTCACCGGGAATGCAGCGTAGATAGGCGCCATCTTGCTGGGGAGGAGAGCTGGAGAGGTCGTTTGATGTGGGGGAGTTGATGCGGGGTGAATTGTTAACTTACAGTACCCAGACGGGTCGGGTATGGCGGTGTAAAGTTTCGATGGCAGAGTGACACAGGAAAGGATTTGTGAAATATCAGATTCCCTATTCTATTCTATTCAACTATCAAAGCAATACAGAAACTGATTTTTACCCTCGTATAACGTATTACTCTCCTAACTCCCCGCAGTTGTATATGTACCATTGGCTACTTGAAGCCTCAACGAGGCTTGAGCCCCGCACTTTTTGCTTGCGTTTTATTTACAGCTCTTATTTTTGCCCGTGCTAGATGATACTTAGTTAGATGATCTTGCACAAGGCTTGATATCAAGCCCTAACAAGGCGGAATATTGTTAGAAGACACTGTTTGTTTACTGTGAGACTGTCAAGCAATTATTTTGCCGGCAGAATTTGGAAGCCTGTGCTTCATTGAGTCACGTGATATATTGACCGCCTAAGAATAGCTTACCGCCTTCTACTTTAGCTTTTGATATAATTGTGGGACAGCTTGTCCTAATAATCCGCCATAAGTCGGGATCGGCTCGGGCGTTAACATCAACAACGGGTATTAGAACGGGATTAAATGAGCAGACATACAATGAAGAAATTCAATCTAATCGTGTTTGGACGGTTGTGGGTTGAAGGGAAATCAATCAAACTACATTGCAGTAACACTTACGTCTATGACATGCTCTTCATCACTCACGTCTTTCATTACTGCTGTGCATATCTGTAGGTATAGAGGACGATGCAACTAACTAGCCAGTGGAACGATGAGTTACCAGAGAACAAAAGCCAGAAAGAACACAACGCAAACCCATACAGCTATGTAAAATGTATTAATCCTGTAAGCAAATATCAGCTGGCTCACTCCACAGTGAATAACTCTCCTAGTATTGCTGCTACGTTCTTCTACTGACTTGATAGATGTGTGTACTCGCTGAAAGATGTTGAGTCTAGAAGCCAAAGTGGTAGCAATTAATCTGAAACATGCATGTATGGAGAATAAACAATCTATGCTTCAGGATATGGTGATGTTTATGTGGGTATTGGTATTGATATGTAGGTATGTAGGTATCCGCGGGTTAACAACAAAAAGCAAAGTATATGCCTGCAAATACTACATGCATGTTCAAACCTTACTTGTATAGGCATACGGCCTGTGTATATATCAATTGTATATATTGCGTGCATCTTCCATCTCGTTCCTTCCCTCTGGAGTCAAGATGCCGGGAGACAGCCAGTCCTGAACGGGAAAGCACGTAGAGTCTTGGCACTCGCTTCAGCACACCCAACTATCTTCTTACACTTCCATCTTCCTCTCAATTCCCTTCTTCTAACTTCGTACTTTTTCATCCCACTTATTTCAACTCTTCCTCACTCTCCCGCCATCATAGTAGCAAACATGGGTCCTACGAGATTCGATATCTTGTTTGACAAGGACGGAAACCCAGAGACTCCCCAGGAGTTCGAGGAGATTGTGAGTAAAGGGCATGATTTAATACCGCTGAATTTAACTGATACTGTGCCATCAGCCATCCAACGAGGGGAAGTTCTTCTTTAAGCCAAAAGATGATGCCACCCAGGAGGATAAAGACCGTAAGTTACTACTCCCTCCTCAAGCACATGTGAAATTAGCAAAATATCCAAAAACTGCTGCCGTAGCATGCTCTGAACTTCGAGCACCTTTAGCCTCGAGTTTATATTTCAAATCCGAATCCGCTGATTATTATTATCATGCAGGTTGCAAAGTGCTCAATTTCATCCACCACGTCCTCAGTTATGACATGGCACGTTCAATCCCAGCCGGTGCCAACGGAGATGAAGAAACCGAGGTGCTCCATGTTGCCGAGTTCGAGGGCCTCCAACTCCAAGTCTGTGTTATCTACCTTAAAAAGAAGCGTTGTTATGCAACCATTAAGGTTGTCGGTGATGATGGAAAGGCGATTGTCTACGACCAACTCAAAGAGACTAAGGTCAACGGTACTAGCAATGGTGCTTCCAATAAGAAGGTCAAGAAGAACAAACACACCAAAGGTGGAGCATTAATTAAGGAGGAGTCCAAAGTAGAGATGACTAGTACAGAGGATGCTACAGCTGTACCGGTGGTCATTGATAAGGAGGTGCTTCCAGGCCTTGTCGGCCAGAAGACTCGTCGATACTTGAATCATGATTGGGCTCCTCGCTGGAACCCGTTAGTCACGGCTCTGAAGGTATGTGTTCACAACTCTCCAAAGGTAGCCTGACTGATATTCTACAGGATCGTATGTACGAAGACTTCAACAAGTGGGGCAAGGAGATGTACGAAATCCTCGAAGATGACCACCAGTCTGATGCAGAAACTCAAGTAAATTACCAGCTTCTTAATCCCTCAATGTACACAATACTAATTGTTCCAAAGGTTGATGCAGTTACAAGCAAGGGCAGTTATATTCCTACTGGATCTAAGGAAGAGGTTGAGGATACGATGCAGGTCTTTGCTGGTAGTATAGGCAAGATCATCGGTTCCCAAGGAAAGACCATGTACGAGATTCAGGTATGTGATATCTCTTTCATTGAGCTCATAATCCTTTTCTTTGTATTCGAAATATCCACTAATACTAACTTAGGATGCCACACATGCTAAGCTAGAGATGCCAAAGAAGGATGATGGTGGAGTCAAGCCCCGTGCTCGTGAACTCGTTACTGGTAAGCGTCCTAGTCCATTTAATGTTGCATTTTAACTACTACTAACCGGCCAAAGTCATCCTTCGTGGTACTCAAGACAATATCGAACTCGCCAAAGTTAAAGTCCAAGCTATTGTCGACGAATGGACCAGCGCTCCACGCCCTCCACGCCGCGACTTCAATGCTGTGAGCAGCGATAACCAAGGTGATAATGATACAGGTGGCGATGCTTGGGCTAATGGAGGTGGAGGAGGTGGTGGTGATTCATGGGCAGCACCTGCTCCCATCGAGGCGGTTGGTGACTGGGACAAGGGCTCTGGTGATACTGCTAACATTCCTGGTACGGATTCATGGGGCGGTGGAGGCTCCAATCCACAGTGGTAAGTTAACAGCCTTCGAAACTTAGATTACTGAGACCTTGCTTTCGGAACCTGATCAATGGCTTTGGGAATTTCTGAAAAGGGTCTTCTATATCCTGGGATTTTTGTTTCTTGCGAACGAGCTTTTTACAGCTATGCCAACACATGTGTGGCTTCAGGGCTACGTGTCAGATGCTAGGAAATGATATGACACCAACTACCCTACGAATCGTTCTAGAGTTTAGCTCTTGCTACAGATGTTTTGTGACTTTTTTATTTATCCAATTGGTAAGGATATGAAATATGTGTTTGAGCCAAAGTTATTGAGACAAGAGCGGCATTTTTCTGTCTCGAAATTCCCCATATACCAAAAAACTTCATATGTAGCCACCGCATTCCACCAAGCAGTATAAAATTTATCCCGCCATGACCAATATTCAAGTACCATCATATTTCCCTTTCTCGCTCTCAAATCTGACCCTGCTTCATCTTTACACGGGGTATTCTTTTGCTTAGGCGAAGTCCTTGTCACATTTTCTTTTTCATATCTCTAAAAATGCACTAGTCGTCTAACTAGCTATCTGCATGCGACTTGGGGGGGAAGTGAGAGAGGTCCGAGGCCAAGGTCGAAGTGTAGATAGTTGTAGCAGAGTTATAGTTTTTCTTTTCTTATGAAGAGTAACTAGGAGGTGAAGAAATAAATAAAGAAAGGTTGAAAATTTAATATTAAAATCACAAGTTGATGAGATGGCTGGGTGGCTGGATAGTTGAGAGAGGTTCTGGAGAGTTTGTTTTCAACATATATCACAATGCTCGCTATTTTGATGGGAAAACATTTTCGGAGTATTTGGTCAGGATGTTCACTATATTAAGTAGATGGTAAACTATATTGTAATTCTACTTCTTTACCGGGGCTATACTAATCAACCAATTCAACCATCCGGTCTGCATCTCAGGATGGATCTCAATCTCGCCCTTGGCCCGCGCTACCATCATCTCGGTGTAAACGGCCGCGATACTCTCTAAGCTCTCGCGATCTGCCCGCCAGATATTTGACACGATCAGCAGAGCTGCCGAACTGGCCGCCTTGGCGAATCGCTGCGACTGGTCGTTTTGTGCTTCGAGATGGATTGCTTTGATGAGCTCCAGCTGTGCATCGATGCTGATGCCGCTCATTCCGTCTTTGTTGGCGTCTCTGGAGGCTTTTTGAAGGAAGACGATGATACCGTGTGCCTTATCGGCCAGCAGCTTTGTGTTGGTGGTACGAATGAGCTTCAGCATTGGGATTAAAAGTCCCAGCGAAAGCGGATTCGATGCCTGATTCTTGACATAGATCTCTAGCAAATCCAACACTCGCGATTTGAAGTTTATCATGGTTTCCTTGGCATCTTTCTGTTCTTGCTTCTTGTTGGGCATCTTTTTGCGTTGGGAGAAGATCTCAACGAGTTTGGAATCGAGCGCCATCATTTCGGAATCAGTCATATCGGCGTCGCTGTCAGATTGTTCTGCGTCGGGATCGAGGGAATTGGTGCCTAGGGCGAGGGCGAGAGCGTCATTAAGCTTTTGGACCTCAGTGTCATTTTTGAATTCTGACTCATCGTCGTCAAGTTCTTCGGCGGAGTCGGAGTCGGAGTCTTCTGAGGAGCTGTCATTGATTAGGTGGCCATTAAGAGCGCCAGTTGTATCAATGACTTCGACGTCTGAATCCATTTCTATGTCTTCATCATCACTTCCTTCTTCATTGTCTGATACTTCTTCACCATCTTCGGGTTGTTGGTCGAATAGTTCTTGTTGGCCACGAAGACTTTCGCCGGATTCCAAGACGTCTGTCATAAGCTGTAGCCCACCTTCAGTAATATCACCAATAAATGCTTGAAAGACGTGCTGCGCAACTCTTCGTAGTAGCGCAGATGGTTTTGATACCAGTGATAATAAAAGTTCAACTAAAACCTCTGTAGCGTCAACCTCAGAATCATCCTCGTCATTTTTTTTGTGTCTGATGAGCTTGTCATAGCAGAGCTTCAGCTCATCAAGGATTGAGACTGCCTCGATCTCGCTGTTATACAACTGGAAAATAACCAGAGAGTATAACAACGCCAGTGCCTGCAAGGGGGCCTTATTATCAGCCTTAGATTTCTTAGTATTATCCTTCTTGGATTTCTTCAAGATCTTCTCCAGGGTTGACAGCGCATCCTCCTTGACTTTGGTAATGTCCTTGTCCATTTCTACTCCGTCTGGAGAGAACCCGTCATTGTACAACACGGAGCATGGATAAAAGTAACCAGTCAAATCGGTAACTAGACGAGTAAATATGGATGTTAGACGGTTTCGGAATAGGTCCCTGCTTTTCTCGGATAATGGCGGACTGCAAATGAGACTTGTGCTATAGGAGAGCTTCGCTAGCAAGAGGACAATTTCTTCTATCCAGGGAGTGTTTGAGAGATCATCAATATTGACTTTGCGTATAATTGTCAATAAGTAGTCACCAAGTATTGTTCGTCTCATTTCAGCATCTTTTTCGGCATCAGTTCTGTTCGATTGTGATTAGCTTATCGTCTAACCCCAGCTGATGCATTCAAATGTTATGATAATGCATAATGAAGTATGTTGGTGCTTACCCTTCGATCGTGAGAACAGGAGTTGTGAGAATCTCGATCACTTCTGTGGCATTCTTTGCATTGACACTACCGAGAATATTTTCCACTGTTTTAGACTTTGTCATCTTGTCAAAGTTGTATGCCCCATGATCGCCGATCAGACGGGGAAGAACGGCAATAAGAGTCTTGGGATTTGCTTCTACGGTTTGTGATAAGACTTTCAGCGACTTTTCTGCGGAGCGGTGCAAGAAACGATCAGCATCTTGACTGTGATTAATCAAACATCGAACAAGGTTATGACTGAAAATGTATGGAAAGAGTTTGGTGTATGATTCAGCGTCTTGAAGAACCTTTTGGAATAGCAAAAACCCCCAGTACTTTCGTTCTCTGGAGGCTGTCGAAGAGAAAAGATTTTCTACAGTCATTAGTAAGACTTCTAAAACCGATAAGACCCTTTTTACCATCAACAGAGATTTTCCAGAAGTTCTCAAAACTTGACTTGATGCCCTTTTTGTCCTTTTGCTTCAGAGCTTGCGAAAATTGCCCCAACACTATATCCCAGACAAAATGCAACTGAGGGTTCCAATTCCCAGTTTGTTTAGCCTGCTGAATGTTATTTGGCTTTTGGTCATTGGTAGCGCTCTCTTTCAGTGCTTTTGCGAGTGATTGAAGGCGATCTAAAGGATTACCAGTGGGCCCCCAAGGTTTGGTAGGAAACTTCATATTTGGGAATTGGGTTTTGGCAGTGATCCATATGCCTACACCCTCTGGGGACATTGCCAACCCAGATTCGAAGAGCTTATTGAATGTATTTTCTGCTTGAGATTGATTCATCTGTGCAATTGCTTTCACAATTACTGCCCCACATTCCTCTCTCAGCCATGGCTTTTTTTTGCATAGCTCAAAAAGTTTCTCCAGTATCACGAACCATCTCTCCTCTTCTGTAAATAATATGTTGGCCTTAACGAATGACTGTAAGCCAAAAAGAAGACCCAATGCATGATCTTTCTCCTCTTGACCACTCAAATCACCATCCGGCTTGGTCTTCTCAACCAAAATCGTAAGAACTTTCTCGAATGTCATACCCTTGTATTTCGTTTCCACCAAATTCCTTTTGCCGAATAATTCTCTCAATATCTCCGTTATAGCAATACTGAAGCCTAATCTTGCAGCTTTTGCACCGCTTGCCAGTCCCCTAAAGAGCCGTCGTTCGAAATGCCTTTGTAGAGTTGAGAATTCCACGCCATCACCTCCCAGGAGCCCCAAAACGACCGCGCTTGCTGCGTTTAATCTTTGAGCCTCATCTTCATCCGCTAAAAGGCGATATGTTTCTACTTCGCGTTTAAACTCAGCACTTTTGCGATCCGGTTGGTCGAGGAATGGAGAAGTATCTAGTGGTATCGCAGGAGCCTTCGTGACTGGCTTGTGGTTTGATTTTTGTAGCTTTTTGGCTGGGGCATCTGTGGCAGGAGCATCCTGGTTCGAACGCTTGCGTTTGCTACCCATTGCGAAGTATCAGAGGTTTGATGGTGATCCGTTGCTGTTGATAAAAGTTTTGGGCATTTAATATTTTTCTGCCATGATTAAACTTTTACGGTCTAGTGGGTTATACACCGCCCTTCATTTCACTATCATAGGCACGACCTACCTTTCAAAGTTCTGAACAAAAGCAATATTGAAGCTACATTACGTTTGAGAAACTTGATAAAGTACAAGATATCCTTCCACTCATGTACCTTCATTTTAATTTTGAAAAGTATTTATTTGTTACCAAGGTGGTTATCACGAAACCTTTCTGGAATTAACAGTTCTAGTTTGCTTCTGCCCCTGGCTCAGTGAGGCTTTCCAGCATCATCATGTTCCTGGCGGGGTAGTAATGCATTTACATCATGTCGACGGTAGGTCGAGGGTCTTACAATGGAGCGTCCTATCTGTTGGTACGTTTGCTAGTGTTGTTTAACTTGGCCAGCGCAGCCTTGTCTCCAACGAAATCTCTCCACTCTACAGGCAGCACAATTGGATCCGCAATAAGGATATCAGAGATTTATCAGATGACCTAAAGACATTTTTTCCCAAGCCTTTACACTTTTTCGTGGTAGCTTAAGGATAGCAAGTCTTGGTCTTCAGATGATATCTACCTCTTGACTGCTAAAATCTTCAAGGATTGTGCTGACATCTATATTAAGATTCTGGTAAATCTAAGAGGCAATGGAAAAGTAACAGGAAGTTACGGATTAGTTTGTGTACAGAGAGTCAGATTTGGAAATTGCTATCAAGATAGGAGACATTAAGAGAACACCAGCAGCAATTTTGATGACTTTGAAAGCTGATTTACAGTTGCCACTTCTGTGAGTTTGAATCACATGCAAGTGAGTCTATATTTGACTTCTTTCAAAGAACATATCCAGCTCTAGAGAAATCCAGAGAAATCCAGAGCAGCAAGTTGCAAATTATTAAGTCGTATCAGAGGTACCTATTCAACTAACACTTTTCTTCATGGGAACGATGTTCATTTACAAGATTGGGGTTTGAATTGTTAATAGAGCCCCTTCTAATCGGAAACATCTGAAGTTCTTCAAAAAGCTCATAAAATGGTTCAGTCAAGCGTGGTCGTCTCGAAATAGACAGCCTTCTCTTAGACCAGGAAAAATATGGGTATTCATGAGCTCGATATGATACATGTCATAGAAACAAATAGTGTTTCCATCGCAAGCAGTTCATGGCAAGCTTAGAAACAGAATCAAATAATCATATTTCATTCGAACCTACACGGATTCACAGTATTCAAGTGGCATGTATACGATACCATTACCACCACCATCACCAGTTCACCAATCAGTCGTCATGCAGGTTTCGAAGGGCCTAGATCAACCATTTTTTGTGTTCCCACGCTGCCAACTATATCTATATTTCATATTTTTGACATCCAGGGCATCCATAGCCAGTTTCATAACAGCTTGTTTATCTTACGATAAGGAAGATTTGAAATTGACTGCTGATTTTAGCGCAGTTTAAGGAATCATACACGCTTCTCAAACAGCTCTTGAGACCGTGCTTCGCCTCATGCTGAAGCGTAATACAATGGATAATGGGGCGGTACACTGGGGAGTTAAGAAGTTGGGAGAGTTATTAAATAATGGGCAGTAGGTAGTATTTGAGTAGCATGAAAGGTATTTTGAAGAGCAAGTAGTTTAGTACCTCCAATCCTTCATAAAAATAAGTAACATATGTCGTCCTACTAAGATATCTTGCTCACAACTCTTTGTTATCAAAAACCTAGAGGATCGATAGGTGTATTTTAAAGAAAATAGTTCTCTCCATATTTGGTCGGCAGATCATGTAGGCTTGAGTTTTACATGATTCCAACATCTACATGAGAAGTCAGAAAATTGTAGAATCAAAGCGGCCGAGGAGCACTTTCTAGCTGGTAATAACAACAATCAAGCCGCCCCATATTTACTGATATGTACCCCATTAATACTTCTTCCTCTCCCGGCTCTACCATCATCAACTACCGAAACTACCATAAGACAGTCTCAATCAGATATCATGTTACTCTCTCCAACATCTGCCAGCGAACAGAAGTCATTATCAGCCCATATTTCACAAAATGAGAAAACGATTACCTCGGATCTGCAACCTCGGTTAGGGTCCAGTGGCCATAGCAAAGAGCTAGGTGGCAACACGGACTACGCAATGACAAACGAAAAATTTGGGGATGAAATTTAAAGCCGTTTGAGCTTTCTGGTTCAGGTGAGTAGAAAGAGAACCTGAGGTTGAACGCCTGGTGGAGAAGGTACGCAGGCGACTCGTAGACCGTGCACATAGAGCCGTAATGGGCTTCGATTGGGAGATATGGGATATAGAGCAATAACCCTCCCAGCTTGCATGCCAAATCACTGAAGGAGATTGAATATAGACTGTTCGGTGATATCCATGTTCTAGCTCAGGGAAAGGAGCCTGTCGAGAGGATAACGCAATTCTCCAGGATATCTGATGGTGTTACACCTACTCAAATTAGTATGGTGGTAACCCCGAGCAAGAAGACCCAACAATTGAGGCCAAGAATAGCGGAGCCACAGATCATCCACATCATTCCATATAGTCATTTTCATTTAACAAGCCTACATCAGTAGAGCAGAATGTTTAACCGAACACTTCTATCCCCGAATTCAACTGCTTGAGAAGCTCAGAATAGACTAACCAGATCCGCAAAATTCCGATGCGTCTTCAATATACCTAGGACCTTCCCCATAGAAGAATCATCCAGTGATACTGCACAATACATGCGAAAGGCTCCGCTTGGAGCAAATGGCCCGCATGCTCGTTCATATCAGAATATAGAATCAAGATACAGTTCCACACAATTGAAAAGGCTGTGGTGGCAAGGGTATATCAATTTCCCCCAAAATAAGAGCTTTAGAACCATACTTCTGCTAAGAGTCTGTGGTACTTATGCTTTACTCTTTGTTTCTTGTGTACGGATGAAAACTTGGATAAAGAGATTTCCAATCAGGTCTTGAATACTATACAAAAAACACACACAGCACATTTGAAAGGTGCTGAAGGACTGGCTTTGGATCTAAAGGCTGAGATGAAATAATCCGAATCGTCATGATGGTTGAGGAGATCAAGAAACAGGATGTAGCAAACCAGACTGTTAGAGTAGTGGTGGTGGTCCAAAGAAAGAACGTGCATTGGCCGCTAGCAGTGATGAGAGTTGGCAGGATGAGATTGAGACTAACGACAAAGCGTCATAGCCCTTGATCATTCGTTCTGACACTATTCCCGATGTTGACATTCACACCCTGACTCACTGGTAGTGCCTCGGAGATACAGCTTTAATTTTATCAAACAATGTGATATAATGAATATTTTTTTGACTAATTCAGGTTGACCTTTCGGTCATGTAGCATATGGAATATTCAGATTTAGCTTGTTGAAATGCTACCGCTCCTCTTCATGGTAGAGTAAAGTCTCTGGTTCTAAGGTTTAATCGATGTTTTCGCCATTGATAGCCTCTTCACGGCTTTTATGATAACTTAGAAATACAGCAAGGTTTGAGTCCTTGGAGGCAGCTGGAATTTGGTATGTAATATGCACTTTACCAAATGTTAACAAGCAGCGAAAACATCCTACTTACATTTGATCAACTTTACGGAGTTTTAACCAAGATATTCTCGGACCGGAACAAAAGACAGGACTGAAAAACTTCTACAGTCTTTGAGACCTCTGCTAGCTCTTTAAATGAGACCGAGATCATTTACCAAAGCTATATCTATCACGGTAAAATAATATTGTAAAAATATGAACAACCCGTGCTACTAGAGAGTACTGTACATTGGTAATTGTCGTGGTAGGTCAGGGTGAAGATAGCGAGAGTCGTGCGGTGCTCGGTTAAGATAATAGTGGTACAGTAAGTGCAACTGTATTAGGACCATTAATTAGGTACGCATAGCCTGCTGGGAAACGTGGGCCCTAATTTCTATGGCGTGGGCAAGAAAGAGGGTCTTCGGGAAAGTCCGGGGCACTTAGCTGTTGTAAGTAATCGTATGATAAGTTAGCTTGAAGAAAAGATATGCAGTCATGTAGAAAGAGTCTCTGATAACCAAGCCTCGTGAGCTTTGAAGCAATGCGTGTAATGGACATGATGCTTTTTGTGTGGAAGGATAACTTGCACCCGTACATAACAACCTTTACGTGTCAGTTGTCAAAATACTAACCGAGATCTAGAACCGCTTCATCTGACGGCACTGGTTCTAGAAGCTAAGCAATGAAATCCCCGCTGCAGGTAATAGCGGTTGCTGTGCAGGGCAAGATTACGTAGAAGAACATCAGACCGCATGGGCCAGGGGGTGATTGGAAAGAAATATTATACCCATAGGGAATTCCATGAGTCAGGGAGGTGATAAGGGGAAGAGGCAACCGTAATAACCGACACCTAGGTTCTAATTCAAATTATGGAGACTCATCAGCTTTGTCCTGCATATTTAATAATTAATTTATCTCAACAGCTATGATAATGGCAAGTTCGAATGTCACATCTGGTAAACCTCTAACTTAAAGAACAAAAAGCCTCAAAACTTAATATGCCGGGAATTACCCACTTAATGGTCTATTGCTCCGTGACTGAGCTCCCGTGACTAGTGATGTCTCAATAGTTTTGATCTAGCTTTAGACTGCTGCTAACTCCTTTAATTTGCTTCGACAACCGTTGCGATTCAGATTCTGCCTTTCACACCTGACTATCAAGGGGCTCGTTCAATAGCTCAGCTCAGACAACTCTACCAAGATCGATACCATGAATCGGTAGTTTTATTCGATCGATCACCATGCGAATCATTGAGAGAGCACGCCCACAAAACGTCAAACCCAGTTTGGGGCTCCTAGTTCTCTCTATTCCTTAAATTGCTTCCGAGCATCGGCACCAGTAATTCGATTACCAGCGAGCCGACCCATCGCCCAGCACTCGGCTATGACTAAGACATTGACATAATGGAAACGTTGGACTATAAGTCATGGGATATTGGCTCTATTCTACGAGAGTCCTTGTATTTGTCTAGGCTTCAGACTAAATTGCAAGTACAAGATGTTTGCGGTTACCCCTCAACGTTCTCAATGACTCCAGGGCTTCGGCATAGCTTCCGAGAAAAAGGGGTAATAAGCGAATCTTGGGGATTGATTGACCTAACCTATGGGGAAAACTTGAGAATCTGTGGATTCCCCCATGATAAGCTGGCCAAGACACGGGATGGTAAACGACTGAATAGTCTGGGCACTGCATGAGATCCTGGAAGCCACAACGCCACTTGTCCTTGAAAGGCCAGGGTGGGGTCATTCTCCGATGAAGACTTGTTTGGTTTGTTGACCAATGCCTGAGACAGATCACACATTTCCTCCGAAAAACGTGAATGGTGTAGCTGAGACACTTGGGCCCCTTCTCGAATTCGCTACCAATACCTACATGTATCTGTCTCCGATAGCATTCCTTGTTCTCGCTACTGTCATTTTGGGGCACATTTGCTTCACATGTGCGATGCTGGCACCATTCTCATTCTCGGAAGACTGACAGCAGATTTTCGACACGGCACGGCTTGGGCAAGCCGCTAAGTTATTGTTGGCCTGTTTGCCATGTGGCGATGCGGAGATTTCCTTGCCAAAATTTTGCCAAAACTCAATTATGACTCGGGATTCGGGAAGTCTTCCTTTTTCTAGAACATAACCTTAACGAACCACTAACGTCTTGAGTTGACTACACGGACTTGAGGCTCCAAGGGAGCAAGATATATTCTCATGACTTCAACATGGTGTAGAGAAGTTGAGGCCCCGTAGCTCAATATGCTTATTCGACCTCTGTGGCAACTGTAGTATGTTATAAAACACGGCTGGGTAGCGTATAACGAGAACTATGCTATAATGACTCCCGGCCATGTTCCCACACTCCAGGTCGTCACGTAAGGAGTAAAGCACGAACTAGGAGGTAAAACTAAGCTTATTGTCTGTGCTTCTAATCGTTGCAACTAGTTTGATTGGGCGGAGGTAGTTCTCCTCGTCGCAAAGGATTCGAGACGTGGCGTAATTATGCGGTGCAGCCTTCATTTAGACATGGTCCTCATTTCTCGAACCACCATATAGTAGCTAGGGACACAGCTAGAGTTTGCGGTTGTGTTGTGTTGTTTTGTTGATTTTTTTTCATTTTATTAGTCGAAAATCGGTATACCAATCTTCGAAGGACAATTATACAGAATCATGGCGAACACTGCGCCAGTTGTCTACTTCGAGGAAAGTTGGGCAATTCTCAGCAGCATCGGTCTGATAAATTGTCTAATTGGTTTTATGATCATTGGAATTACCAGTCTATCTCCAATAGCAATTGTCCCAGTGGTCTGTTCTGTTGCGAGTGCCATTGCAAATGGCATGTGCTTCTATGCTTTCTATGCCAATTATTCTACAACACCAACCGTCATTGCAGGAGCTACAGCAGATATCGCATGGCTTGTAGGTCTCGCCCAAATAATATCGGGAGGATATTCCATTAACAGCTATAACAATAGATTCAAGAAGCTGGTTTGTCTTTCTATAGTTACCTCATCCTAGTGAGAGTACTTAGACGCAAGGATCGAGTCGTCTTTATGTGCTTATTCTGGTCCTGCATGGGTATTCTTTTCGGTCTCCGAATGGCTATCCTCGCGACCCGCTGCAAACAGACTCTGAGTCCAGATAGCAATCTACAAAAGCTTGTTAGTAACCTTCATATCGGATATTTCTCTTGCATCGCTTTAGTAGAGATCATGAGCTCCATATTCCTGTTACGGAAATTCGAAAACGCTCGCAAAACTCAGATCGAGGCAGCGTCCAAGTCAGGGCTGTTCAAGTATCTGATGAGAAGCACGGAAATACGACTCGCTACCTTAGCTCTAATCGGTATCACAAGAGCCGTCACCTATTCCTTCCAAACTGCGGAGCAAAGCGCAACGAGCGTGGCGAATCAAATTGATCGTTTCGTGTATACCATGGAATGTGTCTTTCCCATGATCATGTTGTAAGTCCTCCCTCTCCATATACCCCCTATTCTACACACCTCTTACAACCTACCAGCGTCGATATTCTTGCCTCCAAGTTGGTAGTCGCAAATCATATCCACAACAGCAACTCCAACAACCCATACACGAAATCTAGTGGCAACAAACGCCGTGTCGGAACCGGGAACACTCGCGACATCGCACTATATTCTGTGAATGCAGTGGAAACTCGTATTGATGCGAATCCCAAGAGTAGTTCGCAGGAACATATCGTGGATCATGCCATGTCTAATGGTGTTGAGGGTGGTACGAGCGGGGGAAGTAGTGAGATTGACAGGAAGGGGATCAGCAAGACGGTAGAGTTTGAATTTTCGGTTGAGAATGCTAGTAGATAATGATTGAGACAAAGCGGGTGCGGGCATAGAAGTATATGGAGAGAGATATATATATAACAGTACATAAGAGGACTCACGTCACTAGCGGATTAAAACCCCCCCAACAATGATCTTAAACTAAGTCTCAGGCCTTGAATCTCTATGGATCCAGGACTTTTCGATTGGTGGATACATTTCGCTATCAATCAGACCGAGTCTGTGTCAAGATAATGAAGATGTCATGCCTCTGAACCAGCAGGTTTTCATCTGATTTCCTCGATACGCAGGGGGAAAAAAAGGATCTTTGTTGTAACGCATCAGATTATTATACTGATATCCTGCAGTGCTTATATGTCCATAAAACCAAGGGTCTCCCACTTTGATGACTCTATATCGAGCTAGATAACCATCTACTTGATAGCTTCGTCAACAACGGTCTCTCGTTCAGATTTTGCTGCTTTTTCAACCAGACTTTTCATCCTTCCACTTTGAACCATTGCTCTAATCAACTCAACCACAGTGTCGATTCCAGTTTGAATAGACTTTTCATCCACATCCACTGGGACATGGAAAAATACCACCCGCCTTTCTTCTCCATGCTTCTCCAAATGCGCCAAACTCGAAAAATAGATGAAGTCGCACAGATATCTCCCCGCATCCTCAGATATTCTGATGTCAGTATCTGGCAATGCAACTCTCCACCGCCTCCAGGTATCGTCTATATCGCATGAACTTTGAAGCTCATCCGGCATTCCAGCCCAAGTCCAGTGTTTTTCTTGACGGTCCAACTCTTCAAGAAACTGGCCATTGACATCTTTCATTTTATACCCATCACGATGACCTCTTCTTTCGACACTGTAAAACCGCCTTCCTGTTGCCATTCCAATATGCACCATATAATCAACTTTCCTTCCTTCCCACAGCTTTGGAACCAACTGGCGCACAGTCTTGTATGCCACCTCCACTTGCTCTGGATGCACCAATATTCGCACAGGCGGGTGCTCCGTGATATAGGAGTTATCAGTCGCGGGTCGCAGTGAAGGTGGGAGGAATGGCGGTAGAGACTTTGCGATTTCCCAGGAAGGGTTTACGGGATGGAGGGCGGCAAATGGCTGTTGATTTTCGTTAGCCATTGCAGCCCTCTTGAGTATTTCTTCCCCTTAATGATATTCTATGCGACTGCATCGTGAACGTACACCAAACCCGGTGACGACGACCGTAATCTCATTATCATCATATCTGTCCCGGCCGTATGCGCCCATGTCTCCCATTTTGATGGTCTGGTTGGTGGGGGTCGACTAGTAAGCTCTCTCTGCCAAAGCTGCTATAGCTCTTTGCGGGATTGTTGTTAGATTGTGTAACTTCCATGAGTGATGGTTTGGAGGCTCACCAACCCCACACTCCACACTTGATGGTCTTGGCATCCTTCCCGTCCAATATATATTAGCGGAAATCCCAACTTGGCTGAGTATTAAACGATAACTTCTAGTGAACCTTTCATACGGTTTTAGAGTCATGAGCTAGATCACTGTTTTAATTGAAGTCAGAGGTTGATAAATTCAAAGGGAACACATAATTTATCACTAAATATATTGTTTCAAGACTTGGCACAAAGAATTTTGGGGAGTAGTGTCATTTCATTGTTCGCCTCAGCAATATGTTGCTGTTGATGAAACTGAGAATAGACTAAACAGAAACACAAAAGGGTTACCAATAGTAGTCTATCTTGATCAACGCATAGTTGCTCTTTAGACCTGTGTCTGAAATAATTCGTTCTTCACCAGTCTACTCAGACGAGGGATCAGGCTGGAGATCTAGTGCCGTAGTCAACTCCTTTACCCGCTCCATCAAGGCATTCTGTCTACCGCGCATCTTATGGTTTGTAGCCTCAACCTCTCTAATCCGCTCAATCATATCCTCCAACTTCTCGTTCTGCTCATCAATGTGGTCTTGCAATCCCTTAATGATATCCAAGTGTTGTCGTTCATTCATCAAGTGCAAACCCGCTGCGATCTCGTTTGGCGAGTATCCTACACCGTGAGGAGCGTGGTTGGCGATCTTTGCGGCTGCGCCGGGAGATGGAACTCCATCGGTGGCAAAGACCTTGCGTCTAGTTCTGCCGCTCTTCTTGGTAGGAGTGTGTGCGATTGAGTTGGTGGTGGATGAGGAGCCGTCAGCAGCTGCGAATACACTGTTGCCATTTCCCGGCTTGAAATCTCCCTCGACATGTGCTTTATCATCATCGAAGGGACTTTGGGCCGGCATCTTGCGGTCTTTCTCAGGTGAAGAGCTGGAGAACTGTAATGATAAGTTGGTATCGCTTGGTACATCAGACTTCGCAAAAACTAGTTTACTTACTGGAGATGAGGTACTAGCAGTGGAGTGGTCTGTAAGATTCTTTTGAGAACCACCTGCACCACCGCGCGAAACCTTTGTATCACCTGGGCGAGGAGCTTGATTTCCGATGACAAGAAACTGGACACCTGCAGGGTGGTATGGAAAGTAGTTACCTTCAAGCTGCTTCCGGATACGCGTCAGCTCGCTTTTAAGGTGCTCGAAGCGCCCATACGCGTTGACGAAGTCCTGGAGTTCAGCTTGGGTAGGATTGCGATTTGTAGGCAAACGTGTTTCTGCGTTGGCGGCGAGTTCACGGAGACAATCCTCGATTTTGACCCACTCTTGTTTTCCTACATGGCCTTCGTCTATGAAGTCCTTCAGCCTTTTCTCTTGACCAAATTGATGGGTAAGTGTGTAGAAATCCGATTGTAGGTTGTGAAACTTCTGGATAAGATCTCGAGCTGAGTTGAGTGTAAGAGGAGGGCAATCGTGGTAAGACATCTTGGATGCTTCCGAGTGTTTCTGGTGAAGGAGGAAGATAATGGAAAGGTTAAATTTCGGATGCTCAAAAGTTCAGCTCGCAAAATGTTGCTTTGGGGTGCGTGACAAGTTAAAGGGAAGTGTTGTGTTAGGTTGGCTATTCGAGGAGTGTTCAGTTGGCGTTTGATATTGAGGTTAACATATGAACAAAAAATTAATTAGTAAACAGCATCAGGAGCAGTGTTTTGTGAATGCTGTATGACTGAATGAATTTAAACCTTCTGGTCGGAAAGGCTAGAAACCGAGTATTCACGTGATGGTTGTTTACACAGCCTGCCACGCGACCTAGTAAGTAGTGTTTTATCTTAACTAAGTATACTGATTACCTTAGATTGGGCAAGGCGTTCTAATATAAGTTGTTGTTACATATATCCCAAAACGATATAACTGCGATGTCTCTTCCTTTTATAAACTGAATTGTTTTCTTTTGACCACAAACGAATTTTATGGTCAATTTGAGTTATTAAAGGGTGTTCTGAGTACGGGATACTCGCATAATGGAGACCTCTATAACATTTGCGGTTTATTTTCTTTGAGTATCATGAAAACATTAAACTATGAGAACTTAGTGATAATATGCTGTCCGAGTAGAGCATCGATCCCAGATTGGTACTGAATATTGACAGCCACAAAGACATTTGCGGCTCCCAAGAAGTCCTAGAAGACAACTTACACTGGTTTAGATTGTATCAATTCGCTACCTTCGTGATATCTTTCGATACAGTAGGATTTTGACTCTTTACGCATAGTATACAACGTGGTAACACAACTGCAAATCATTTCTAGTTTGATTCTAAGTACTTTAATGCCGTGCAACAAAAGTAGAGATTCATCACATCAAATAATAGATGCAACATATGAGGTGCGTTCAAAATTGTGACAGACGCGATGTTGACAGGTTCCCGCGAAGATTTACAGCGTTACCAACATTAATACTTGTTTCTCCAAAGATTCCCTCTTGCTTATTTTCCGGGAATCCAAATGGAAATCTAAAGCTGTACAAGCAGGAGTATCATGTAGCTCTCTACACCATGCCCGTTCGAGGACGCTTCCTACAAAAACATTCCTTCCCCCGCCCCCTTCTGTACAGATGCCTACTGCCTATCTCCAACAATTATCCACGTCTTTAGTACGAAAAGAACCTTCCGTAAGCAATGTTCACTTATATATTTATTGGTGACACTAATTGCCAACCTGCCCCAAAATATTTTCTCCCGGATGAGGGCAACGTATAGGCATACTTGGCCAATGACGGATCCACATCGTGTATCAAACTCTTTTACAGCTTTCATTATTTCACCCCCATAGTTTTCCATCTTGAAGGATTCTCCGAATTACAAATTAGAAACCCAAATGGATCAATAGGCTCCTTCAAATGATCCGTCCAATCAGCGGACACTCGTATGATAACTAGCAGCCCCGAGGAACCTTTGATGAACGAAACAAGATATTCTACTTTTTAGAGGCTTTGGAGCTTTGGCGATTTGCTTGCAACTATTTGAACTTCCTCACTTCATGTGTGCATTGATTGCTCTTATCACTTTCCCTCGCTTATAACCCCTATCTCGCTTAGTCATCATTTTGCGTTATCCCACCTCCTATTTCGTAGGTAGCCCAGCTTTATTTAACTTCTAAATCCGCGCTGAACACATATGCCACAAAATTCTTCTCACACAATTCATGACATTCTTTGAAGCATATTCGCTTAATTGAATTATTTTCACATAATTACTCTATAATTTCTATTGTCAAGTAGTTCTCATTTTCGAACCGTATAGCATGGATGGAAGCACCAGGATTTCACAGTGATGCACCTACATACAAATCTTAAGCATAGCACTTCAAACATCAGCTAGATAGTCAAATGCACTTTGGTAAATTTGAATGAAGTATAATTTTGCAAAAGCAACTTGTTTCCCTTGTGTAGCTAGATACCCTCTATGCTACATTGCCCAAAGCTTTCTGCGTGGATTCTTTTTTACTTCAGTCTGATCAGCATTATAAATCCCAAGCCATTTAACCTCTCACGGCCAAACCCAGTCGTCCATATCACGATGGTCAGCACCTGCAAAAGGGAACGACGTGATGACACTATCTGAAGCATGAAGTGAAACATCAACTTCAAAATCACTGTCTTCTTCCATATCCTCCAGAGAAAGCCTCAAATTTTCCTGGTATTCTGGATCTTCCTCCAGTTCTCTCGATTCTGCGTCAAATTCAATCTCCATCTCCCTCTCCAACTCTTCGATCAACTCTTCTTCCTCATCCGAATCATATCTCTGGCCGTAGATGTCTTGTCGAGCTCCCTCAAGTAGTTCCTCTTTCAATGCTTCTCGCTGAGCACGCTGACCGTCCAAATCCATCCGTGCATCCTCTCGCGCTTCATTTCTCTCATCACGCTGCTCACGAAGCTCATCTATCTTCTCCTCCCTGCGTGCCTCTTGCTTCGCTTCAATACGCTCATCACGCTCTCTAGCAGGCATATTTACCACCCAATCAATGCGCCCCGCCATTAAATCTTGACTTACAAACTTTTCTGTCCAAGGATCCCACCTGAGCTTAGCTTGTCGCCACATTTCTGTTCGCAGAAGCATGAACAACTTTCCTCCTTCCTCAGTAGAGAGTTTGTATTGGAGTGGTAAAGGAGACGGATACTTGGCACCAAAAGTATTTTCGTAGCCGTTCTTCAACTTGTAGATCGATCGCCACTTCTTATTGAGGACCTGCATGATAGTTGCTGAGACGACGTCGAGTCGCTTGAACAACTCAAGTTTAACGTCATCAGGGAGAGCAGAGAGAGGTGATGGTGTTTTTTTGGCGTTATCTACATAAGTCTGGACAAAGAAATCTTGTGGGATTTCAGCCATGGTCATTGTGTCTTTCAACCAAACCTGAATTCGGGGGGCAAGCTTGAGAATATCCGGTGACAGCTTAATTAGGGTTGTATAAGCAGTCGGATCCTCCGTAGCATTGCTTTTGGATACCATGCCTGCATACTGAATTAGTCTACAGCCTTCAATTTCCATTGGAAGATAGCTTACTATCGCTGGACTGGAAACACTTTGCTCTCTTAGGTTCAAGCTCATCCACGAAGGAACTTGCTCGCTTGGTATTATGGTTCTCCATATCGTACAACGACCAAACTGATATCAGAAGGCGTATGAAATAGTTGGATAGAAAAGGATAAGAGGGTCTAAAACGCGTCAGGAACAGAATTTCGTGTTAGAAATCTCAGTTCAAACATTACCTTTGACCTTTTCTAGAATGAAAGTTAATCGGAAACTGAGTGAGCCACTATATACTCACGATTTGGTTGCTCGGGTTACTGTAGTGCAGTAAGCGCAGTTGTATGCTGGTGTTGGGGGTTGTTCGGTTGATGTTATAATGGTAAGGAAGCTGTTACACCTTCCGAAGATATAGTCCTCTCCACGAGGCTGACGAGGTGAATCCGAGAACTCATCTTGGCATTGACCTGTGACGCTTTTCTCATAATCACCTCCATTTCGGGTGAATGCAGTTGGATAATTTATTGATTTTGAGCCATTTTAATATATATACTGTTGAATATATACAACGAAGTCCAAAATGGAACCTTCACGTCACCTTCGGTGCACACTTTTATAGAGAAGTTGTATCTGTCGGTTCGTACCATACGCATGGTATTGATTAGCTTTGAATACGGGGCACCACTACGTGATGTTGTCACGTAAGTGCCTATTGTATTCGGTGGTAATCAGTTGGTTTTTGTATTGTAAGGTCTACGTAGGTGATAGTGTTGATATAGGGATTGATGCGGCCGCATGCGGCCGCATACTCGGACCGACCTGAACTGTACGGAATCACGTGTGCCGAAGCACACGTGACCCATACAATTCGGGGTCAGTTTATACCAACAGTATCTTAAAGAATTTGTTTGTTTACATTGATGTGGTAAACTATGCTGACAACACAAACTCCCTAGCAAACAAAATATGTAAAGCTGAAGGTCTAATCATAAAAGCGTCCTAACGCTTCGTTTGTACTCTAATTTTGGAACTAACTGAGGCACAATTCAAACAATTTCAGCTAAGGGATACAGCGGGCACATTAGTCTCACGCGTTTTACGCGATACGCACATACATATCTTTGTAATGCCAAATCTAACTACCAAGTTCTATAGACTTTTGTAACAAAAATAATCATTCAGGGAGCCGTCATATTCCTTTTGAATCATTGACTACTGAACACCTAAATCATGGTTGAAACTAGAAAGAAGTCCTTCTGTTCAAACTGACCAGTTTCCTTAATTCATCGTTTTATGATCTCGATGTCGCTTGGCGAAGACAACATTATTACGGCTCAATCTAGAAATTCCAGATTATGAGGAACCCGGCTGATTGAAATCTTGGAATTTCTCAAGTCTTTCCCTTTTGCTGAAGCTATTGAAAGAGTAAGGTAATATGCACTTAAAGTTGGGGTTCTGCGTCTGGTTCCACACGAATTTTGCAACAACTGAAATCACTCGCTTTTTAAATAAGACTCTCGAGTGATTTTCTTCAGGTCTTGTCAGAGATCAGCACCGTAGTAGCCCAAATTGAACCACAAACAGAAAGGGTACAACTATAATGAAAAGGATAGTCGCACGCCTGCAAGTTGAAGAATGACTCCGGGTAAGTTTCTAAAGACAGGTTCATTTCTACGTATATTCTTGACACAGCCGCTCTACTCTACTCGTAGGTAGCCAAATACACTACACAAGATATCAGTTAGTGCAGCCTTGTATGAAGATTAAGAAAGGTATGACAAATAAGACTCTATGCCATTAACCGATACTAGCAGACTGTGGAATGACTTGATAGTTGTTGTCTGCTACAATAACTCAAGTAATGGTGCGATTGTTAATTACTGTAGGGCAGAAACGCAAAGGATCCGTGCGTTCAAAAGTCACACTAGGACATAATCATGATTCGTACAATTAGAGCCTGTTATATGGCATACCCTGGGGCAAATATAGTTGGGCTTATCAGTCATTGGTTTAGTTATTGTAGCTATCCGTTTGGCAATGAGTTGTCCGATGAGCAGGCTCGGCAGTTCTTGCACACAAACAGCTCATTACGCCCGAGTTTTGAGGCTTATAAGAGATCCTTGGCTCATTTCCAAAGGCAAACCATTAAATTTCGGCACCGCAGTGACTTTGTGATTATAAATGATTAGGAAGAAAAAGCGGCACGCGCAAATATATCGGCTATCCATACAAGGATACTCGCTCAAGGCTCGCTTGGAGTAAAGTGTGTTACTTTGGTCCCCTGTATTATAGGTGGTGAAACATTCGATAAGAAGAAAGAAAGGGGGAAAAAAGGCTATCTAAATCGCAAACTACCCCGTCCAGTAGTGAGGCTTGAATACAAAATAGTTTCGACGCAACGGAACGGGGTTAAGTATAGAAGCTACAGTACATACTTCATAACGTTGAATAGCACATACGACGTGCCTTATCTCCTTAGTTAAACTACCCGATGGGAAGTTACAAGTGTTGGGTAGTAACTTGCAAGGCTCTTGTAGTTAATGGCAGTTGGACATCTCCTCCCCTTCAGAGACACATCAGATCGTTGTCATTTTTTGTCGTCCTCCTTACGTTATTTTTCCAGGAGACAGATTTCAGACTCCGTTTAAAGGCAGCCAGATGCCTAAAGAATGACTCGACGAGAAAGTAGAAATTTCTTCCGAGTGCAGGCGTGTTCGATTCTCTCTACTTAGTGGTTTGTTACCATGTTTGCAGCTTACCCGAGTCCCCCAGAACCCAGGCAGGGCAATATTGTATTGCATGCTTGGTTATTGTGTTTTGTGTATTGGCGGCTTTGCCAAATTTGAAAACAGGCGATGTTGTTAAATTAAAACATGATTCAGAGTTTGCCATCCTATAAACACGAGATTAGTGGACTAATAATCGACCTCGCTAGACCCCCTGACCGCGAATGGCAGTTTTGGCGTATATATAGGACAGTATTGGCATACTGGCTTGTAATCGGCGAGCATTTTACTTTTTCCGTATGTGTACACCACAACCATCTGTCAACAAAAGACTCCGCGGTTTCAGCTTATTCCCAGGCATCCGAGGCTAGCACTAGTGCTAGTGGGCATTCTATTAAGCCATCCCCAACTCTCCGAACTCTTAAGTTATATTAGGCAACAAACCAAAATTTGTGCCACCAAACTCTATTTCTTACTCACTCGGTGAATGCACTTGTCATGAGAAGATGCGGCTCTGATGACCCCATGCACAGCCCCCACAAATTAGCGCCATCGCATATAGCCCGGGATCTGAGATATCGTCAAGGCTTTCCTTTCAACGAACGTCCTTGTATCGGCGGGGTGACGGGGACATACGAAAAAAACTGGAACAAGGTTTTGGGCGCCTTGGCTGGCACG
>Ga0247734_1000857_pt1 | contig 24790 bp, 20 predicted proteins | sample UWRJL103311B2_FD_180933 | JGI IMG/M metagenome (GOLD analysis project Ga0247734, IMG submission 180933) | Plant litter microbial communities from Arlington Agricultural Research Station in Wisconsin, United States - UWRJ-L103-311B-2 | ecosystem: Environmental > Terrestrial > Plant litter >...
CGATCGGAAACTAATTTGCAGATAGACATAGTACAGTAATACAGCTACAGCTACAGCTCTCGGACTGGGTCTATCATCCGCCGTCCTATCTACCATTCCATCCCCAGGCTCGAATGTCCTGGCCAACCCTCCCGACCCAATACACCCAAGAGATTGATTCGTTAAGCAAGGAGATCCTCAAGTCCCAACCCACCGACGTCCTCCAATTCTGTGCCAATTACTTCAATCAACGACTCGAAGTCGAGCGAACCCTATCTCGCTACCCCGGAGCATCAACTACCACAACTGCAATGGCAGGCTCGACTTTCCCAGGTCGCATGGGTTCCAATGCCAATCCCTTTGGCTCGCCATCGGCCGGAGCAGATTTGTTCGGATCGAGCCCCGGCGCCATATCCAAAGTCACAGAAGAAGACGAGAGCGATGCCATAACATCCCCAACCACGCCCAGCTTCGGCTTCAAGAACAATAGCACATTTGGTGATTTTGGAGGAGATGGAGCAGGAGGAGCAGGAGGGCCACCATCCTCCTGGAAAGCGCCCAGCGGAGATGGGTTCCCAGCACACTATGGAATGGGAAGACGTACCTCGGTCTCTGCGGAGTCTCTGAATCCCACCGCTTCATCAAACGACAACTGGACCCCGCCGTTCCACCAAAAGACCCCGGAACAACTCAGCCGGTTGAAGACATCGATTTCCAATAATTTCCTCTTCAGCCATCTGGATGACGAACAAAGCAACCAGGTGCTGGGAGCTTTGGTGGAGAAGCCAATCCCAGCAAAGGGCATTAAGGTAAACTCCAATCTCACTTTTTGAAAGCTTGCGATGCATCCATGCTCCATTTTAATTGGTCATTCCTTCATCGTTGAGGACCATGTTGACGACGTTATAGGTCATTACGCAAGGGGATCAAGGGGATTTCTTTTATGTTGTTGAGAAAGGTGTGTTTGACGTATACAAGAACGATTCCGGTGTCTTGCAGCCTGGTGCAGACGGACTGGGTACCAAGGTTGCCACCATTGAGCCCGGAGGGTCATTCGGAGAGCTTGCGTTGATGTACGGTGCCCCAAGAGCCGCGACCGTCATGTCGGTGGAGAGCTCCAGCACCCTTTGGTCATTAGATCGAATCACCTTCCGCCGCATCCTCATGGATTCAACCTTCCAACGCAGGCGTTTATACGAAAGTTTCCTTGAAGAGGTCCCTCTGCTATCCACGCTAGACAAGTACGAGCGTTCCAAGGTGGCTGATGCTCTCGAAACCCATAAGTATCCAGCCGGCACCACAATTATCAAAGAAGGCGACGCTGGAGAGGCGTTTTATCTACTCGAAAGCGGAGAGTGCGAAGCATTCAAGGCCGACATAAAGGAGCCTGTTATGCACTATAAGAAAGGGGACTACTTTGGAGAGCTAGCTTTACTAAACGATGCGCCAAGAGCTGCCAGCGTAGTTTCCAAGACCGAAGTCAAAGTCGCTACATTAGGAAAGGATGGTTTCCAGCGTCTATTAGGCCCTGTTGAGAGCATCATGCGACGTACCAAATACGAGACCGGGGTGGAAGATATCGATCCGCTCCAGAAAAAGTAAACAGTCCGTAAAACATTGGGTTCTGGAACGTATCACAAAGTACTTTTACAACAATGGCGTTTGGGTTAGCTTGGGGTTGTGATTGCGAGAAATTGAAGGATAAGGGGGGTTTTAGAATGAAATATCCATACCGGTTTATAGCTTGCTCAAGAGTTTATTTTTGATTCTCGAAAGTCTGGTTTCATTTTTGTTGTAAATCTTTGCAAGGTAGGACTCTTTTCGTGGTGTCAGATTCCGCGAAATATTGATATATTGGAAGTACAAACTCTTGTTGAGAAAGGAAACACGAGGGGGCAAAAAAAAGGAGTATTTGAGAAATCAAGTTCCACCTCTTCAAGTCAATCAGTCAGTCAATTAACATGAAAAATTGAAATTGTAAATTCAAAACTATTCCACTTGCTCTTGAACCCAATTTTTTTTTTAAAAAAACATCATGACCAAATATTATTTATTCCCCTTCCAAGAATGAATCAAAAGCAAATACAAAAACAAAAACCAAAAAAAAACAAGGGGGAAATGGGTTATGTGTTTGCGAGTTCAACTCAACTTAAACTTGATAACTTGATAACTTGGTTATTAAATTCTCTCTCCTAACTTTCCCAGCGTTCACGGCTTTCACAGCCCTTAAAAAAAAAGGACTTGTAGTGTTATATCTCGGTATGTATATATTTATATTTATATTTTTATGTGTGTATATGAAGAATGAAGAATAACGAATGAATAATCACGAATGAAGCATGAAGCAAATCTCCTCTTCTCTTTCTCTCCGGCTATCTATGTGTATATTCCCCTATTCCCCTTCCCTACCTTTTTCTTTCTTTTTCTTTCTTTTTATTTTCTCTTGAATGTATATATATATAGAGAGAGAGAGAGAGAGAGAGAGATTATATATATTATATATAAGAGACTTCTTCTTTTTTCCTTTTTGTGATAAATGGGTATGTATGTATGTATCTTGTTAATTCCTCCCATGTTTAGGCAAACGTTTTTTCTGATTGTTCAAATCCCTCCCTTTCTTTTTTTCATAACCTGGGAAAAATGTTGTATTGTTGTAGTGGGAAGAAGTAAGAAGTAAGAAGTAAGAAGTATGGTATGGAGTTCTTTTTTTTTTGCCGCCTTATGTGTGTGTGTGAGGGAAGGAGGGAGAGATTTGGGGATGATTAGGGAGATATGTTTGTCGTTTGCGTTTAAAAAGCGCATGCATAATGCTTCAGAGTTGCTGTCATATTTTCAGACTCTACGTTTGCTTTATTGAAGCCTGGTGCCGTTAGCAGAGGCTTGAATCTAATGTCTATTCTGGCGGCCGGTGTAGATGTTTTCACTTTTTTTCTATTAGGGTTATTCTCCTTTGTTTGCCTCTTTGCTATAAACCGTAGCATCGGGTGTTTGTACCCAACCTCCAACGCCTGTTGTACGCCTGCCTGCCAATTTCCATCTTCTGGCTGCCATCGAGGAGCTGCCAGTTAATATGCCGTATCGGCATTAACCACATCTTCGAATCTATAAATTTCTGCCCAATTCATCTTCCAAACTTCACACTCCTGCTCTTCGCCGTTCCAATATCTCCCTCCTTAATCCCTCAGCTGCAACCTCCGTCTCTAGAACCCTCCCCACACCCCTCCTCCACGTCTCTCCCAGTCCCATAATCTCCCCCGCAACTCCCTCCTGCGCACCCTTCCTCGCAACAACCACATAGTCGATCTCCGTCTTTGCATCCGCCAATTCCTGCTCGATCGCTCTCAGCTCGTCTTCCAGCTGCGCATTTCCTATCAGCCAACTATTCTTCCCGAAAGTATCTAGGAGCGTGAGATTGGTCGTTCGGGCGGAGAGATAGGTTGACGTCGTGTATGCGCCTTGTAAGACCTGCGCCGTCTCGTTCTTGAGCACTTCTGCAGATTTTGCTTTCTTGGAGTTTGGCACGGTGGGAGACGGTAGGTCGGAGGATTCGTAGCGCGAGGTATCGATTGCTTGCAAAGGCTCCTTGGCAGCGATCCGTTGGTGCTCGCTTTCTATTAGGGGAGAGAAGTTGGCGGGTATGAGAGGCGGGAGGAAAGGATGCGATGCTGGGTCGAGAGGTGTTTCGAGGGAAGCGTTTATGAGGGCCTGGGCAGCCACACGTTCTGCTGTGGTGGGCTCGGCATCGATGTAGGGAAGAGAATCATGGATCACGGAGAAAGACATGCTTGTGATCTTTTTCTATCTGGAGTGATAGCGGTGGGATTGGGTAATTGTTAGAAATGTTGATGAGTTATAGATTTATTTGGAGCTGCTTAAGCGGCCGCATCGGAGCGGATCAACAGAAACGCCTAAACAGTCTCCACTCAGTCGTAGTAAGAACAGCTCGTAGCCTGAGGGAAAATGCGAATATGTCGATCTTAAATTTACAAGTAATAAAAAATACCGACTCACTTAATAAAGAATTTACCCGAAAATAGTAAGTTACACTGCTACATCTAACTCAAAATAGACCAAAACAATCAAGATGTTTCTAACAAGACTTCAGTGTACGGACGGTCCTTCTGGCAGTAGATTAACGAAATTTGGTTCGCCAAAATATATTTAAGTATCATTATAGCTCATCTTGAGAGCATTAAAAAGGGAATGGTGGCTTTGAGGAAGCAGAGACCTTGAGGGCAGTACGCTATGCCTTCCATATTGCCTCAGGATTTCCATCTGTCAGCTCAGGTTTGACGTTTTTCGCCGAACCTCTTTTGCCATCGTTTGGCAGTTTAGTGAGACCAAAAGTAGAGACGGAGAATGATTACTCAAGCCCACGACTTCGAACCTCCGAACTCAGGCCAAAGATAACATTACGTTATTTTTAGTACCATAGCGTACGAGAAGTTTTGACGATCCTTTGTTGCCTCATGATGAAATCGGTGATGCAGGATCAGGTCTTAATAGGACGTTAGCTGGGAATGATAACCCGGCTCCGATATCGACCAAGGCTTCCCTAACTCGAGAAAATAACACACCTGACTTTAGCAACCCCAGATAAGACCACGAAACACTTGTCCCTCGGCTATGACCAGTAATATCAACGGAAAACTCGCTAATATCATCGAAAGAATGACCCAGAGATACTGAAAGTGTGTAACAGACCAGCTTTTGTTCTCAGAGGATGATTGGACTAATTTCGATTTCAAATCAGCTTTCACCTGGCCACTCTCACATTCTTCGAGGATCCATAGCAAGTTATCCAGCTCAAACGCAGTGCCAAAATATGACATAGATTTGAACCAAGAATCGAGACCTAAGAACCGTGATACATCTCTCCACGAGAAAACATCGACGCTGGACATAAATCTAAGACAAGAGACTTAGGAGCCTAGCAATACATAGGGTTGTAAGCTGACAATGGCTGCAACAGATTTGTGGATCACGATATCCGACAAATGGTTTTGGAAAATGTTCCTGGGGCAGGACATGTCTATGTTTTCAAAGCACCAAGCCAATTTACAGAAAAGGGAGTGCCTCCCTTTGTGAAAATCGGCATTGATGGGAGCATGTGATCTCGGTAACGTAGTATGTAGTTCCCCTGATAACCTCCAACATCACCACTACTACCCTACAAAACCCATCAATTATTGCTTGATCCCCTGCGAGGAGCCGGTACACTTTGTTTTAATTTTCCGGCTCTACTACACCGAGTAAAAGAGGGTGCCTATGAATGGACTTGTTCGTATATCGTATCTGCACTAGTAGTTTTTTCACCCTGGTATTTAATAATTCGCCTTACATTTTAATTTCCTTTGATTAAAATTGTTTAACGTGTTTAAGTGTTGCTAGTTAATAGTATAAAGTATCAAATCAGCAGGTGCACATAACTTTTCTAGTCCTCCCTTGATAGAATGGACGGTATAAGAAAGAATTGTATGGTTGGTGTGTTGGCCGCTTGCTTAATTGCTTTCCACTAGAATCCAGCCGAAAGACAGTCGATAGAACAAAATAAACATCGGGAACACAACGCGCGAGTAATCAGCAGAACTCAAGGAAATGGATGCGCTGCTTCTTAATTCTGAGACTTAGTGATCAAGCCGTCCTCAATCCCCAATATGAATCTTATAAGACGCAAGTTTCCCAAAAGATTTGGATGTCAAACTCAATTTTCCTGTTGGTGAAATTGAGAAAGAGAAGAAAAGAGATAAACCAATATCGTGATTCGTGAGTGGAAACACTTGCAACAATACGGAGGAGAAGTGCTAGTCATATTTAGAAATTTGCTGTGTTGTGACGCTATATAGTCGAATTAATACTTGGTTTCTCAGATAAACCCGAATCCAGCTAAACCGTATATGACTTATAGTAGCAAGAGATCTTGGAATGGTTGAAGACCCAGACGTTCAAAGTCCTGCTTAATGCCTGTGTCCAACTTCCTATGAAATCTGACACCACACATCCTGCTCCAGAACCGCTTTGATATGAAATATATCCGTACTGGCAAATGGGTAGCAGTGTGCTCACCGAATATGCGATATGATCTCTAATTTGTGCAAAATTGGGTAAGATTTTCGAGAGGGCCAATCATAAGAATTGGCCAACGATTACCCGGTTGGGTCTAATGCAGCAAAGTGCATGCATAATATTTCACGCCATAGGTCAAACAAGCCGTTACAGTATGTGGCCAATGTTCAGTGAGCTTGGCACTGGCCCCCTGCCAGTATTGTTGGTGTAAAGTACTATTGGAGAGCCCATAGAAGAACACTCCGCCCGACCCTGATACAAAGATGATGGCCCATCTAAGGATCTAGTAAATAGAATACTGTAGAGCCGTTAAAAGACAGAAAGTTCAGGGGATGAAGATGATTATCGATGGACTTTCTACTGCACCAAGTGGGGACCAGCTAAGCGACTGAATAGGGGCCTAAGCGAGGGAATAGGGGCAAACAATGCCGACCTTGTAGGATATGTGCCGTAATTCATCCGAGTAGATAACCCTGTACTTACAGTCGTGGGAGCCCTAGGTGTACGTGGTAGGAGCGACATTAGTATGGAGTTGTCGTAAAGTGAGAAGAGAGGGACCATCAGTCCTGTCCTGGTTGATGAGCATTTATGACTTTATACTTAAAACCCCTACAGCTTAGCACTCTATAATGCCTTATAGGAGGCTTGAATGGCTTGAGGATCTATCTCTTTTTATTACATTAGTCACATTGTTCTCCAGGTGTTAATTTCCAAAAAGACGCTTTGACATCTGGGAAAAGTTACATAAAAGAATGCAAACACATATACACTTTTGTCATGTAATTAATAGGGTGAAAGTCATTAGGTGTAATGCTACGTTCATTTATTCACACAATAAACTATTACCCCAAGTATACGCCGTCTAGTGGAAAGTTATATTTGCACGCCAACTCTTCTTACTCAACATATTGGGAGCCACACAAAGACGTCAGAGAGGATGTAAAGATTCTTAACATTTTATGTAAGCTCACCAGCCTCTATGTCTATGGATTTTATATAATAAAAGAACAATCTTGATAGATGTAAATTAAAAAAATTTAGACAGTAATAAACAACAAATATGATTCCATTATCAGACCTCAAATTATAAATACTTATTAGCTATACATCCCAACCTAAACGGCAAAAGAAACAACTAAGAAGGAAAATAAATCCAAGATATATACCAGACTGCTCAGCGTGCTCCTAGGGTCGTTAACTCTTCTATAGCCGAACATAAGTTATTTAAACCAATTATTCGGACGCTCAATAGGACTTGCACCGGTTATATATACGTACCCACATACGATCAGAAGTATGTCTTAGACATTCCTTTGACCCAGCCACTAACTAATAATCTCCGCTGGAGACTACCTCAGAGTGTCAACACATCTTTCTCTAGTACGAAGGAGGCCAAATTCTAAAGTGTCAGCGGTGTTGGTCATGGCAATAATGGCTAGAACTATGCGCTTTCCGAAGAATATTTGTACCTGAACGTTGTTTATCCCCATCATCCTATGGGCCAAACCATAACAGACGACCTTCTACCAGTCGCTGTGTGAATCCGCGGGGGAGGTTTCCACATGAATGGCAGCGCTGATAGACGCTTCAATTTGTCCATGATCGTCGAAAATGCACAGAAGGTTGGGACGCCGTTCTTTACTATGCGTTTGAATTATCGACTGATGGCTGGGGGTTTCTTTATAGGAACCAAGTAAGTGGTGAGGGCGGCACCAATCTTGGTCTCCATGATCGATCAGCATCTTGCTTTGCACTGGGTAAGTTCAGTATTAGAAAATGAAGCTATTTTCCTTGTTGAGTAATGCGATACGAGTCCAAGAAAATGCAAGACTATTTGGGGCGGCCCTCACAAAGTTACTATCTGGGGAAAAAGCTGTGGTGCAAACAGTGTTGGCTTCCACATGACTACTACGCTGTCGCGACGATGGTCTTTGCTCCGCCGGCGTTAAGCAGAGCAGAAACCCAGAGGCATAGCACGCTTTTTAAATGGTACAGAGTTCTACCACCCTATATACGACAATCTTACCTCCAATGACCACCCATCAGGTACCTATGCGAAATCTTCCAATATGGCCCCATCAACATTTGTTCCGTTGCAGCAGACAGTTTTGGATGTCTCCGTACCGGTTCCTTTGAAGGTCTCAAAGCGTTGTTTGAACACATGTTAAGCAACTATTATGCAACATACAGAAGACAACGTTGTAACTATCTAGGACTAGGTCTTGGCCATTAATTTATATCTATATATATTCGAACCATTCTCCCTCACTTTCCATCTGTTGGCATTACTCTTCCCAACGGCAGATGTTGTTCAGGTTGAATTAACAACACAGTAACTTCACGACACTTTGAGATACGCTCATGTTGCATTAAAAGGGTTAAATTTATATCACGACTTGAAACAATGTGTATCCTGCGCCCACTTTACTTTACAAGATGACTGCTGATATTCACCTCCTTATAAGTCATTCTACCTGCAATCTTAGACTTCTTACGCGCCACGGGACTCCCACTTCTCCTGCTCTCGTCACGAGTGGTTGCGATCCTCCTGACTCTACAAGACATTCTTCCAGATTTACTGTCGCCGTTCCTTAGATCTTATCATAACCTCCCTCGTTTTGGGATCATCATAGTGCCAATACGGCAATGATTCCTGCTTTACTGTTCTGAAGATACAGCGGTATCCATTCCTTTTGCACCTTTGGCATTTTTTCTCAGGCTCATCTTCCTCATACCCCGAGCACAGCTGCTCGTCAAAAATGCAGTCCGAACAGCACATGTCAAAAATCAACGGCGAATGAATGAGTCCGGATGGCATGTCATGCTTTGCTTCAAGTGGAATATCATACCAGTAGTGGTGCTCCAGAATAGGGTTTTGGTCCAAGATTTGCTTAATAGCAGCGTCAACGAGAGGCATTGTTTCTCTATGGCAGCGTTGCAGGAGACGTGTGGAGATGATGTGTTGCTCCCCATTAAGGAGGATCTCGATGGAAGTCTGACTCCTGCGCTTTGATATTATGGTGCTAGTCTCATGGGAATGATTCGTTGAAACCGACTCAAGTAATGGTGGAGGCTTCGCAACCAACAAAGGATCAAACCTTTTCCTTGTGACCTCGCCGGCAAGATGCAATGGAGGGATACCATGATCTGTTATGAATTTGAAGTTTCCCTCAGCATCTAACAATTGACATGGATGGGGCAGATTTTCAACAAAACTGTTCGCTTCTACTGAGTTGTTTCTATCTCCAAGATTTGGACTCCCAGAGTACCGAGGTCTGGGAGAGTCGGAAATTACTGGAGTAGTGAGAGTTTTTGTTGGTGTCTTTGGCTTGAAGGTCACTTTAGAGAGCGGCTCCACTTTCAGCCCGTCGTACTTTTCCTTTCTCGTGGACTTGAGCATAGGCAGGCCATTCAGAAGTCCGAAGCTTTCAGTGTTAATAGGCATGATGTGTAGGGTGGGTATGTGACTTTTTTCAGCGTCGGAGTAAGCAAGTAAGGCAAGAGATAGATTTCCCAGGAGATTAAGAAGGTTTCTTATTTCTCGAGGTAGAGAAAGTTTTTCGGGCATTGGTTAAGTCAAGTCTTGATTAATTTACTGCTAAAAGTACTCGGGCAGACTTATCAGGCATATTCAGCAAGGTGTATTGGAACTGAGGCTTGGAGGGAGGGGCATGTGAGGAGGTAACTTGCAGAAAATGGGTTTACCCAGCCAATAAGAAATAGGTTCAAGTTTATACGATTAAGGCAACAGCGTAGTACGAATATTGTGGATTAGGAAGCCGCTAAAAAAAAATGAGAGTTGTCCACAACAGCATTTTCGATTGACTCTTTATATATCAAATAAATATGGAGCTTCAGTATATCACAACACATGGTCCAAAATACTCAACTACTCAAGGCCCTCAGTCTCAGGCAAACGAGACTTTCCCATCATCAAAAAAGCCAGGCAAACGATCGATCGAGGCTGAAGAATGGAGGTACACTGGCTATCCCGTTTTCTCCCAATTTGTATCGTCGGACAATGATTTCCTTATATTTCGAAGGTTTGGAACATTGGGTGTCCGAGTATTACTGGCACTTCAAGATGATCTGACTTTGCTTGAAGAAGAGCTTAAGTCGCTAGATTCTGCTTGCAGTGAGCGAGATGGGTTGCAAATTCACAATGGATCTTTTCGGACAGACTCTGGGAGCAGGAGATCAAAGATGCTGCGCGGGCAAATATATGAAAAGCTTAAAATGTATCGTAAGTATTCCAACTATATCTCGAAAGTCTCCTCTGATGAGTTTTAGAGGAATTCATGATCCAGCAGGCTCAGTTAAGAAATAAGCCGCCAATACCTGCAAAGGATGTGAATAGTGTTAAGAATTGGTTTGAAAATCACATTAATGCTATTACGGAGCCAGAATCTCGTTACATTCACAAATCTTCTGATCTAGTTCAACTCGTTCCAAAATCCAAGACACCATTACGACGCCTTCTGGAACGCTCTCAAAACTTCCGGCTGTGGAAAACCTGGCACGTAAAGCGTGATGATCTTGAATGTCATGACACGGATCACGAATTCTATACCTCAGATGAACAAATCGATGCTTTTGTTACTCTCACCATCGGATCTGTGGGTTTGGTTATGATAATTGCTCCTCTCTGGATTCTGAACTTTGTGAATGAATCTGTGACGCGCCTCGCGATTATTACATCTTTTATTGTGCTTTTCATGTGTTTGGTATCCTTTGCGTCTGTAGCCAGACCTTTTGAATCACTGGGAGCAACTGCTGCGTAAGTCAGGCGTGTATTATCTTGCTTTATGGGAAAACGCTAATTAATGAGATTAGTTACTCTGCAGTTCTCATGGTCTTCCTCCAAATAGGTAATAAATAATATTTTTTATATTGAATCATTAATCTTGAGTTTTCCAGGATACAGAGGCTGTAAGTTCTCGCTTAGTTACCGAATTCTCTCTTTATAGATAAAGAATAGAACTACTCGTGCCTTATCTCTAACACGGAAGTATCAAAAACCTCATGTTTTTTATTTATATCTGGAAACAATGCCTTGTTCACCATATACGACCATAAACTAAGGAAAATTGGGCATCCCGTTCTCTCTGTCATGTACAAGCCTTAGATCGTTAGACTGGTAATTGGATAGATACCCGTCAGCCAATCTCTACTGTTCTATGTTTCGCTTTTCATCGTTTTAAAACTAATTTTTTTCACTGGTTAAGCTTCGCAGCTAGTGAGAGTCGGCAAGCTCAGCATATGTGGTCAAACTAGCGAGAACCCAAAACATGTGTTTATATAGGCTGCGATCTATCAATGGACCATAATTTGATAAGTGGATTTGAATTGTTTTATCTACAAGTACTGCTCGCTCAGGATTGGGCGTTTATGGTTAGAGTTAGGCGGAAATTCCCATACTAGACAATTCAAGTGGAGGCAAGAAATCTCACTAGAAATGGTATATACTATCAGATGCGAATTTGTCCTTGACCCCCAGGGACTTCGTGCGATCCATTATGCACAACACGCTCCTGTTTTCACCTGTAGCCCCCTTTGCGATGAAATAGACTGAAGGTCGCCAGCATGTGATCTTTTCTGTGGTCATGTGAAAATGTCCAATGGCATGAAACCTGCCAATACCGTACAGAGTACGAGTATTACAAAACTCAATGAGTAAACGGATTTTTATTGAACTTCCTTCATGGCGACTTTTCTCTTAGGGAGATTCTAATAGATGTAAAAGGAATTAAGTGGAGGATTGTCGCGGAGACATCAGTACGAGACGATAAACTGAATTTCTACGTATGCTACATCCTAGAGTGCATATTCGATATAAAATCACTTGCTGGAACAAGTGAGCCGCCTTTTCCTACTATGCTATATCTGCTTTTACCTCTCTTTGTTCTGTTATCAATGACAATGAACAATCAAGGCGCCGTGATACGGAGTTGATAGCTAATACTCTGTCGCCATAAAATCCTCGGAGACGATCTCTATCGCCTTCTCTGAACCTGAAAATGTCATATTCCATTTGTTGCTCGCATGTCTAGGTCAGAGCTCTATATCAATTTCCTGATCCGGCACAGGAAATCCAGCCTGCAATGGCGAATTATTCCATGTGGGCTCGACCCACTTACCCGTCACTGGTATAACATCAAATTGTACTGCCATTAATGCTGCAAGGGCCATGATTTCAATATTAGCAAAATAGCGCCCAGTGCAAAGAACATAACCGCCCCCGAAAGCGCGAAATGCAACACGATTGGGCCGCTTATAACCTAATTCTGGCTCTCGTGCGAAACGTAGATGATCAAATTCGCCAGAATCCTCTCCCCACGCTAAGACGTCAATGTGTTGTACCAGAGCCGGGATCATGAGCATGCTGCCCCTTTTAAGGAGAATGCCAACATCCAAGATTACATCCTCAATAATTTGCTATGCTCTAGGGTTAACAGCACGAAAGCGCATCGTTTTCTGGAAAGTACTTAGCAATATAGGGCAAGATTCGCGGATGCTAGCCAAATCAAAAAAGTTAATGCCACTCTCTTTATCCTTATCTATAAGTGCTGAAACTTCGTAGCGGTCGTCGAACAACACCTTAATGTCGAAGGAAACATAGTAGAAAACCCACAATACACAAAGGTGTGGAATTGCCAAGTATAGCAAATGTATTTCCGAGCTTACAGCGGGCAACATCTTCAAGGCTCAGGCCAAAGTTCTGTCGATGGTGTTCATATCGTCTTTGCACCAGCCTAGATGCTTTTTCATACCTACCTTGGCGCATATAATCAATTATTGCAGTGGCAGCAAGCTCGCGAGCGCGATAGAGTTTGGGAAGAAGAGCCACGGCAATGGAAAATAAAGGAGATTGATCTAATATCCTTTAGACATGCATGTTAGGAGTACAAGTAATACTTAATGCCAAGGAAGAGACAAAAGCGTTCCAAGTGATCAAATCTTACCTCTAGGCTTCGATAATAGCAGTATCATGGTAGGGGTGTTATGTGACATAATAGCTTCTGTTATAATTGTGACCATAATCCGACGCGACCACTCCCATAAAGCGACTCTGACGTTTCCTCCAGCCTTTAACTTTTCCATATTTGCAGCTAGCATCTCGATCGACCTCCTATTTATTGCGTCGAGGTCTTTACCAGGCCCCATTGCAGTCACCATGTATTTGGGCCAGCTCAAGTTAAATCCTTCTTCACTAGTAAGATCTTGATGCATTACTTCGAAGGCTTGATTGCTCATTCCTACAACACTACCAGCATCGGCTGCAATAGCAGCAAAAATAACTGTTTGCTATTGCTTTTGCAGCACGGGGATAAGCTCTGTGGCATTCACAACATACATTCGAAAAAAGGATAGGCGAAGGGTGTAGATAGCGAGGTTATATGAATCTCTATTCCCAGGGTAGGTTCAGTAGCATGTATAATAATATACGCAACAATCTAGGCTTCAAAATTGAAAGATATGTACCTTAATCGATTGATTTCCATGCATGTTTTGATTGTATCTGTTGTGGCGTAAGGCACCATAGGGTGGCCCCACTTTTGTATTATAGTATATAGCTTCGCGAGAAGAGGCAACACCTCTTCTCCTCTTTAGACTACACCGTATAAAGAACCCCACCATACATTCTGAGGAACCTCCCCTCGCAGTGTGATATATGGTCCTTGACAGTATCAATGGATGTAGATTCCACAGGGCCGAAGTCTGTGTTGACTCCAGCGCTAGCGATGACAACATCTATATGACTAATTCCATAATTAGTTTCCAAGTTTTCGATAGCGGCGGGGTAATCACTGTCTTTGGTGCTCTCGAGTTCTATCAAAATGAGTTTACTTGACGCTCCCACTGGTAATGTGGTGAGAGGTTTTGTCAAATCTGTCTTCTCTGTATCCCGGACTATTGCAATGACGGTGGTATTGGGCCAAGAGAGGGACGACGATACCATGCCGTGTCCAAGTCCTAAGTTCAGTGTGCTAGTACTCTTTTTAACAGGCTGATAAATATACCGCCATTGGCACCTGTTACAAGATAAACAGTATTTGATGCCATGCTCAGGTTTTGATATTAGTGTCATAGAGAGTGCTGTATCCTAAGCAGTTAGAAAGCTTGCAATCAAGAATGTGAGAAAGTTGAATTTTCAAAATAATGAATACCTGCTATATAATCAACCAACCAACCCCAAGTAGTGAAATGAAACACTTCGCAGCCTAGATTCAAAGAGCCAGTTATTACATGCTATTGGTCTTTTCTCCAACAGTCAGTCCCAGACTAGCCAGTAGCCCCACCAGAAGAGTACGGATCCCTATCAGCCTCTAGAATACTTATGCAAGACTCCACAATTCGATTGGTTCCCCTGGTAATCTTGGTGGGACAAGTGGCACGTATTTCGTCCGGGGCGACGCATCTTTTCGGTGAATAATGGGTTGGAAGAATTGTTGGTTATTGAAATAGGAAGTTGGTTGTTGTACTCCGTAATATTGAAATGGGAACTTAAACCAACAGCGTTAACCCTTGATTGGATCAGAACAATCTAGTGCTTACCTCTCTTGAAAACACAACAGCTCGGCAATTCCTATAAATGAAGTAGAATGATCACTACTTGCATAAATGATTTCCATGTAAGCCATTTTCCTGCTACAAAAACCTTCAAATATCGGCCTAAAAGACTCTCTACTCTTTTAACTTTTCTCGCTTTAACTTCTTACCTCACACAACAATTCTGAAGTTTAAAATTACCACTGAAATGGTGCACACTATCGTCGCCTTCCTCTGGCGCAAACCCGGCATTTCCCCAGAAGCATTCCGCGACTACTACGAGAATAACCACATGAAACTACTCCTCTCAGTAGGCGGTGACGCATTCCCCCTTACACACACACGCCACTATGTCCCTCGCAAATACGTCAATGCTGCTTCATCTGATATCACCAATACCAACTTCAAGCCAACAGTCTATGGTGGAACCACCGAATTTTTTGACTTCGATTGCTACACCGAGATGACCTTTAAGGATTTTGATCATTTCATGGCCTTCAATGTTAAGATACTGGATGCGGATGCCAATAGTGATGAGTGGAAAAAGGATCAGGCGAACTTTGTAGACACAAGCGAGAAGTCTAGGCAGATCGTATTGCTTGATACTCCGATTACGACCAATGGTCCAGCATAGGATAATGCAAGAATGTCTAGCATAGAATATGTTGTGGTCTCAGGCACCAAACTCACAGCATCACTATTCAACTTTCATCTAGGGGTTGTTGATAATTATTGGTCAACTAGCTACTTCTGGTTTTAGCATCACTGGTAGTACTTCTGATATTACTTGGTAGCAAGCATCTCTAGTCCTAGCTAGAAATATACATCAATCAAGCAAGTTAATGTTGAGATGCCGTATAGAATAGGTATGGCTAGTGTGACTGGCTTATTATATGGCTCTAAATTAATGTAGACTTCCCAGATTTCATTGCTTTCAAAGTTCAATTTCACGTCTAGCTAGCATTTTCTATCTCCTATTTCAGCAAGCAGCTATTGCTCACCTTACTGGAGCAGTTGCAGTTTCTTGTCGTAGAGAGAACGTTGGTATCTTCTCGATAGTATAAAGCATACTGCTGCGCGATATTCCCATCTAAGTACGAGCCCAGTCCACCAGCTCCACCTCGTGGACCTACTGAGCCTTGATACACCTCCGACAGTGCTTGATGGTATGGACAAGGTGCTGTGTCATAGAGGTCAACCTTTTGTAACGATATTTCTGATGCATGGCTATGGCTTTCAAATTGGGCACCCAACCCCCGAAGATCGTGGTTCCAGTCTTGGTAACTCGGAAGTGAGGTTTCCGCGGAAGCAAATTCCCGATTCTCTGTATTATATGTTTCTGCATCTTTGGCTTCCAGTCTAGGATATCTTGTGCTGGGGGGGACCTTATGACAAGAAATGCTACTGCGCTTTGCAGCATCCAATATCTGGGACGTTCGGTTGTGGTTGTGACTGAGGCTAGTTAGTTTAGGGACATGTTCTACCGGTGATGCTGCACAGGGAGGTAATGGCATGATTTGTATCATACCTGCTGATAAGCTGCGTGCGCTTTAGATTCTTTTGCCCCATTGCTAAGTGTAAGCAAGTTATGACTTATGACAAGAAGTGGATAAAGAGTGTGAATCCAACTAAGATCGGAAGCCTGAGTTTGTTCTCAAGAACGAAATACTAGTAATGATGGGTAGTCTGGTTGTAGTGTGTTATATTTATTGAGTAGTGTGCTTTTAGAGCGAGCTTCCAAGATACATACATACATATATATATCTCCTATAACTCATAGCTCTCCACATAGCACGAGACAAGACGGTCTACAACATATCTAGTCAGCATACCTCACCTCTATCAACCAGGATAATTTGCAAAAGTAGACAGACAAGTGAAACGTTTCGAGATTCACCGCCATCACGTAGTCTTCCTTGAATCAGCTTGGGTCGAGCGGCGACTTCCAATAGATTCCACGCGCACTCCTTACGTCCAGGCTACTAGAGTATTGGTATTCAGTGATCTCTATATATCACGACACCATTGGGCAGTGATCGAATGTTTGAAACTTGGGTAAATCATTTAAAGGATTTGGTGTTATACTGTTAAGTGCTATGCGCACTTTTCCTTACTATTGGCCGGTCAGCTTTTGTTCAAGGTGGGTTTACAAGGGCCGTGGTCAGTATTTTGTATGCTCGGTGTGCACTTATGCAGCCACAGATAGAGTGGCGGTATCTCCATTCTGATATTGGATGGTCAACTTCTGTCAACCTTCCGTAATGTTTGACATTCACCCGCAGCAGTGTAACCTGGGTTCGTGGGGTCTTGTTCCCCACATTGATAAATTATCCCACGAATTCATTGGTCAATCAACTTTTGTTTGCAGGATTGTATGCGCTTTGCTTCTACAGCAAACAGCAGACCGGGGCGAGAACCCGCATGAAACTAAACTATTCGGCCGTAGGAATGTGATATGTATCGTTATTCGGGATATATAGAACTAGAGAACCCACTGTCTTCTCTTCTTAGAAGATTGCTCTGTATATATAACGTTGTCGTACAGAACATCTATTGAAGAGATCATTAAGTCCCCATTCACAATACGATTCCGACATGGAGCAAGGGTTTGCACAAGGCTCCTCGTCTTCCGCCTTGGTGGATGAGCAGTCTAGGTGGGAGCATCTCAAACCCGTTATTCTTGATCTTTACCTCAAGCAGGATATGCACTTATCCACTGTTGTCAATATTATGAAAAATCATTACAACTTCTATGCTGTGTAAGTTATCTAGTACGGTGGAATAGTCAGCTCGAAGAGGAAAAGGCAATGGTTGACAGTTATTCTGTATAGGGAAAACTCCTACAAATACTACTTCAGTCGGTGGGGTATCAATAAAAATATACCTGGACCTGTGAAGGAAGCAGCTATTGTGGCTCTCGGAAAGCGAATCAGAGACAACACCTCAACACCAGAGATCTTCTATAACAATCAGGCCATCACCAAGAAGAGGCTACGGAGACACATAAGTGTGGCAGAGAAGAAGAAAGAGACCACTGATAGCAATATTCATCTAAGTAGTAATGCGTAGGAGGCCTTTTCATTTCTTCATTTCTTCTTTCAGTTAAGATCCAACACTAACTAGAGTTCCAGGTTCATGGCCTGGAATCTTCCTTATCGTGCGTTCAGATCGTCATCGACAATTGTGGATCATTACTCGCCGTTTCCAGATACCCCAGCGTTCATCCACATACCCATTACACACGTCTCGCCTAGAAATGTGCCATCTCCAAATGATGCACCTACACCTACCGCTTTAGCGGTAAAAAATCAAGTGTTAAATGAACGGGCTCGTCTCTTTATTCAAGCAAAGCATGACGATCTATTTAAACACTTAGAAAAATCGGAAAAGAAGTAAGCATCAATTATTCAAGTCTATTTAAGCCCTTTGCATTTTCGCTAACAATCATGGTAGGCTTTTGACAACATATCTTTATCAGTTCTGGCTGTTCAACTTCAAGACGGCGAAGCATTGGGGTCATGGGCCATTAAACTGGACAGCTGATCTCCTTGAATTTGGACGATTCAAAGACAGTGATCAACCATCATATTCATCAGCAAACACTCCAAGAAGCAACGTTGGAACCCCTGTGAATATAGCCACACCAAGGTCAGATGGAAGCGTAAGGTATTCACGTGTCAGCATCCCCTCTCCCCTTTGTAACTGGTCAATTCATGCAGCTATTCGGAATCAGTTTGAAGGAGTAGATGAGTTTGTGGCTGGCTTCAGTGATGGTATAATTGAAGCAGATGGCGAAGAGGGCTGGAAACGATGGCCTGATTCAGAATGCACCCAAACCTTTGAAGATAAAATTAAAGCTGCCCTTGAAAGCAATAGTTTTAGCAACCTCCATCCTAGCGACTTGCCCATGGCAATATCACAGATAACGATGGCCACACGCCGTTCACCGAAGGAGCTGCTACAGGAGGCTTTTGGTTTTAGCATGGTTGCCAGAAATGAAGAGGTATTCTGGAAACTGCTACCACGAGCTTCATCGACGAATTTTGAAAACACCGGGATCTTTCCTCTCCACCTCCTAACCTCCTTTTTGGATGGGTCAAAAACGTGCTGCAATCTTTTAGACGCTGCTTTGAACAATATCTCAGAAATGTCCTGCATTGAAAAGATCTACATCAATAATCACGAGCATACAGTGCTAGACAATCTTCTGATGACCATTCTCAAAGGGCACACTAACTGCCGACCAGTATCGGTAGATGAGAAATTGGTAAAGATGAAACGATTTACGGGCGAAGAGGTTGACATCTGCGGACGATGGGACGCCGACTCCGTTTGTATCCGCGAGCTATTCGCTGATGGCCATTCAACTATACCTATCGAGTGGAAGCACATGTTCTGTCATACGTCTGTTCAGGCTATTTGTCACTGTATCGGACGCCTATTCGGGCCAGTATTTGCTCCCGACATCAATCTACCTAGCGGCTTATATATGAAAAACTGCCAAACCTGTGGAATGAAGCTGCAGCTTTTACCTCTGCACTCCTTGCTATTGACAGCTTTTCATCTTGCCAGAAGCGGATGTCCTGGAGAGAACTTGTTCGGAATGCTCGCATGCTTAGTGTGCCTGCTTGCCAATGGTGCAGACCCTACGCACAAGGCACATATATCTCTCGATGCTCTCATAAATCGAGACAGCGCTGTCAGATGTAGCCACGAGGATCTGGATCCTAGTCAGCTTGCAGAGCGGGTACCTGATTCATTGATGGTAGGGTGGACTGAAGAGGTAGTGCTAGGCTGGCAGGTCTTCTGCTCTATGCTTCGATATGCGAGGGATGAGAGAAGACCAAAGGCAAAGCGCGTAACGGCAAAAAATAGAGATGAAGAGTTTTATACCATTCTGGATATTCCTGAAGATGAGTCGATCAATGAGAGCCTAGGAGAAACTATAGATGATTCTATACATGATGAGAGCGACGTAGAGGAGGAACTGTGTTCGCATTCTAAGGACAGTACGGGCAACTTCTATGGCGGTAGCAAGGTTATTGGAACACTATGGGCAGCTATTCAGACAGAACTTGTGACCTACCGTCGGCTGACAGAAGATGACCTGTGGATTTCTCGATACTTCGATATGCGTTCTCTCCTGGACGGTCTAAACAACGGAGGTCTAATCAGTATTCCTTTGGTTGAAGACGATATGATGAATCCTTTTTGCCAATGTGGAAGGTTTTTGGATATTACTGATGAAGCATGTGCTTGTGTAGACGAAGTCTGTTCAGACCATTTTGCCAACCTGGACTCAGACTGGTGTCGAACAACTTACATCATGATTCCTGAGAACCGCAACGAGTCTTGGTATGATTTTTACTGACATTTACTGAGATACATATTAAGACCTTTTTCGGTTATGGAGAAACCTTTCATGAAAGTCCTCAAGACAAATTTGAAATATTCTTTTTACTAAGCAACTTCTTGTTCGAGTTTCCCATTCTATGTTAGAGAATAAAGATTTATTATATTCGGCCGTTTCGTGACATAGAGATGCTGATGATTAACGTGGCTCGGCCGTCTAATAATTTGATAGTTTGAATAACTCGACGGCAAAGGGGAATGAAAAGTTTCAGGTCTCTATCCAAGACATAAATACCCAATCTCTAGAAAACGCTGCATCAGGGGAAGGTGGACTTGCATCGCCTCAATCCAATATATATATATATGCTTTAGCCTCCTTGAACAGAATGAAGAAAAAGAATCATCACTGCGTAGTTGTAGTCATCCCAAGTAATATAGTATATTGAGTAATGATGCGATTAAAAGCGCTTTTAAACGTCATATCCTATTGTCAACACCTTATATTCAAGTAAATAATCTCAAGCAATTTGTCTTAAACGAAAATAAACTATTTAATCAAACATATAATAGTATCTAATACAAGAGGTTATAATCTGTGATTCATAAATGGAGACATAGGAAGACGTGAGCCTGTAGTTTAGTTATACGAAGTGCAAATAAGACCTGCCCCCATAGGTTTTTTCGGCGAAATGTTATTCCCGCACCGCCTGCTTCATGTACTAAAGCCTAGATTGCATATACCATGAGCTTGAGGCACTAGTCAATTGCTTCCAGCATATCACTCCCATAGATTGTATAATCTAAGGATCTAGTTTAACAAAGTCCTGTGTATCACTTGCTGACTGAATGCTGTACCTCATAGCTGTCAAGGTGCTGGGGGGTGGCTCGGCTAGGTGGGTACTGGTGTGGGTGTGGCTTTAACCCGACGATACCCCTCTATTACTCAGTCTCCTGCCTCATTGGTGTTGGCTTTACTACTCATATTCATGTCCGTCTGCACCAGAGTCCTGAAGCAGGCTACAAAATCCAAATCTTTCTCCTCTACAGCCTCTTCTCTCTGCCAAAATCATCGAATCTCCATACACCGTCCAACGCAAGCTCCTCGAACTCAAACAAGATCCTACCTGACAAAATCTTTAAGAGCTCACCAAGCTAAACAGCCCACTATGGCTCCACAACTGGATGGCTTTTTCAAGCAGGTCGACTCTATGAGCGATCACTTCATTGAGCGTCTCCGTGCCGCCGTAGCCATCCCCTCAGTCTCATCCGAAGATGACCGCCGTCCAGATGTTGTACGCATGGGCCAATTCCTCGTCGACGAACTTAAGGCTCTGGGGGCTGAAGTCGAATCTCGTCCCCTAGGCAAACAACCTGGAAAAGAACACTTGGATCTCCCACCTGTAGTTGTGGCTAGATACGGAAATGACAAGAATAAGCGTACGATTCTGGTGTATGGACATTACGACGTACAACCTGCGGGCAAGGAGGACGGATGGGCCACTGAGCCGTTTGAATTGACGGTTGATGAAAAGGGACGGATGTATGGACGTGGCAGTACAGATGACAAGGGGCCGGTTCTGGGCTGGTTGAACGCTATCGAGGCCCATCAGAAGATTGGAGTGGAATTCCCGGTCAATTTGTTGATGTGCTTTGAGGGTATGGAGGAATATGGTTCGGAAGGCTTGGATGACTTTATCCGGGAGGAGGCCGATAAATACTTCAAGGACGCCGATGCTGTATGCATATCAGATAATTACTGGCTGGGTACCGAGAAGCCATGTTTGACCTATGGACTCCGTGGCTGTAGCTACTACTCCGTGGAGATCTCGGGACCAGGCCAGGACCTACACAGTGGTGTCTTTGGTGGAACCGCACAGGAACCCATGACAGATTTGGTGCGCGTACTTGCCACTCTAGTTGATACAAATGGCAAGATCCAAATTCCAGGCTTGGCAGAAATGGTGGCACCGCTTACAGACGATGAAAAGGCACTGTACAGCGACATCGCCTTCACAATGGACAATATCCACGAATCACTCGGCAGTAAAACGACCATCTTCCCAGACAAGGAAAGCACCCTTATGGGACGCTGGAGATATCCATCTCTTTCGATCCATGGTATTGAAGGAGCCTTCTCGCAACCTGGAGCTAAGACTGTCATTCCTGCCAAGGTCATTGGCAAGTTCTCTATTCGAACGGTACCAAACATGGAGCCAGCCGATGTGGATGTCTGTGTATTCAAGTATTTGGAGGAGCAGTTCCAGAAGCTGGGGAGTAAGAACACGCTTAAGTCGTCGCTGCAGCACGACGGAAAGTGGTGGGTTGCAAGCCCAAAGCATTGGAATTTCTCAGCGGCTGGCAAGGCCGTCGAGCGTGTTTGGGGTGTTAAGCCTGATTTGACGCGCGAAGGTGGAAGGTTAGTTCTCCCTTCCCAAGAGTGTAGTGTTACTGGCTCGTCTTTAGGAGAAATCTTTCAGCATATTCAACTAACAATACCTAGCATTCCTGTTACATTGACATTTGAACAAGCAACTGGCAAGAACGTCCTCCTCTTGCCAATGGGTAGCTCCACAGACGCCGCACACTCTATCAACGAGAAGCTTGATAAGAAAAACTACATCGAGGGTATCAAGCTACTGGGTGCATATCTACACTACGTAGCCGAGGAAGCGATGGTTGACGCCTAGATCTTGTTAATGGAAATATGAAACAAATAAACCATTATAGCCAAACATGAAATGTTATTTCAATGACAATCGTAAAGCCCACGGTTCTATGGTGCTTAAACGAACAATCCAGTGATGAGGTAGGTGCTGAGATTGTATCGTAGAGCTTGCGTGGAAAAGCAACTCACTTTCCATTGTATGAACCTTTGGAGAGAGGAAAATTGATGTTTGTTGCACGTCGCACTTTGCTATATTTCCATGCTAGCTACTAGATTGCCTAGTTAAGCTAGCTTAGCTCATTTGAAGTCGTTTGTCGTACGTCGCAGTCATCCGCGTGATAACGCTAGCAGTTAGTAGACTGATTTAGGCTAGAGCGAACTCGAATTTGCTTGGTCGCACTAAATGTTCCGCATTTTGACTGTCGCATCTATATATTTTATAGGAAAAGTTTTTTGCACATCGTACTTCTGTATACAAGACGTTGGTGAAGAAATTACTGAAGACGGCTAGTTTATCCTCTACCACGCTAAAGGACTAACACTGCTATGCTTAGAGTTCTACCAAAGTTTGGAGTCCCTCGCTTAATTATTGGCTCCTTAATCAAAATGCATAGACATACTTAACTCAGTAAAACTTTCCCATTCCATCATCAACATTCAATTTTCATGCCTTAGTCCAGTAGTATGCTGTAATCCCTGACATAGATCATAGATCATGATAGAACAAAAACCGCACTCGTCCCCACAAACTCGGTAACCGTACCGCTAAGCGCCTTCGAATCTCCGAAATACTTAATCCGATACTTCCCTTCCTTCACCTTCGTCTCCGTCTCCCAAACAATTTCTACCTCGCTCGTCCCCAAAGGTTCACTCGTTTTCTTCCAGTGGAATATTAAACCCCAATCACTATCATCTCTGATCCTTATCCACATTCCCGTGGAAATATCAAGTGTTTCGACCGCAGCAAATGTTTGCTCGAGCCGGAGGTTATTCCGTGGATTAGCACCCACGAAGGTAGCAGATACTATATCACCAATGCGGTAGGAGGGGCGCACATCGGTGATAACGTCACCGTAGACTTTGAAAAAGGGAGTGCCGTCGTAGATGACGCCGGGAATGAAGGAAAGTGATCTGTTGACGTTGTTCGGTGGTAGTGGTCCTGGAGGTGGGGTTGATTTGGATGTTGGGTCTAGATAATGGAGGTGCGAAAGAGTGACGTTGATGTATGCGTCAAGGGTGTGTGGCCCGTAAAGTGTCGATGCCCCTTCATACCGTTGGATGCTGTATTCTTCGCGGGTAGATATATAGTGCGTATAGCTATTTGCTGGCCCGCCGAGGACGACTATAGGTCTTGTATGTTTTATGGACGAGAGAGACTCTAATAACCCATCTTGAACCGCGGATTTCCACCGTCTACCAGCCATTGTAGTTGCTTCACCTGGGCTCACGATGATCACAAATTGGCCAACACGGAAGGCTTGGATGTCAACGATGTTTGGCGTCCATAAGTACGGTGTTGAGATTTCGCCAACATCAAGGAGTATAGGTTTAGGGTAGTGGCAGCGTTGCTGCTCTTCGCTGGGTGCTTTTATGAGTCCAGAGACAACGCGCCATACTGGTGATGCATTTGGAGCTCCAGGATCATTCTGCGTGAAATCAAAAGCACCTGGTCCGTCTGACGTTCCAGCTGCGAAGGAATAGCCTAAGGCTGCCGGACAAGTTGTTACGTGAGTTCCGTTTCGGAGTGGAAATGTGAAGTTCGACATCAGGTGGAAAGTATGAAAAGCCTTGACAGAAGCCCCAACGATAGGTGTTCCTTTCGTGTTAAGATCATCAAATAGTTTGCTTGCAGGCTTGAATTGGCGTTTCCCAATTTCATAGCAAGAAGCGGCACCGTTGTCTTTCACTCGGAAGAAGGGGCCACGCGCATGGCAGTACTGGCTTTTGCCATCACTGCATGTGCTGTTTCTGAAACTACATTCTTGGCCAGTGCCATCCTCACACCAAGCTCCGAGCACATTAGGGCTGGTATCTCCAACACTGGCTTGTGAGAACCCAGCCACGAAATCCTCAGTGACATGTTTAGAACCAGCAACACTCTTTTCAAAGAGAGAAGCTGCAACGCCCTTGTTATCTCCAGAAATCAAAGTGTTATTCCCAAGCATTACGTTCCGTGGG
>Ga0247734_1000858_pt1 | contig 24753 bp, 19 predicted proteins | sample UWRJL103311B2_FD_180933 | JGI IMG/M metagenome (GOLD analysis project Ga0247734, IMG submission 180933) | Plant litter microbial communities from Arlington Agricultural Research Station in Wisconsin, United States - UWRJ-L103-311B-2 | ecosystem: Environmental > Terrestrial > Plant litter >...
CGCGCCCTCCACCCCGAGGGTGTCGACGCGCTGGTCGACGGCTCCGTGCAGGGTGCCGAGGTCACTTCGGCCGTCCGCGACGGCGGAGGCTTCGCGACGGTGCGCGGGTGGGACGGAGGCGACGACGTCCGGCTGTCGTACCACCCGGTGTGGGTGAGGACCGTGGCCGAGCGCGATGACCTGCTCACCCGCATCGCCGAGCTCGTCGAGCAGGGCAGGCTGACGCCTCGCGTCGCCGAGGTGCTCCCCGCGGCCGACGCCGCGGAGGCGCATCGCCGGCTCGAGGCCGGAGGCGTGCGGGGCCGGCTGGTGCTCGACTTCTCCTGAGCGACGGCCCGGAAAGGAGACCGATTCGTCGGTACCACCCGACGGTCGCTATCCTGTTCCGGTTGCACGTTTCGGCGCGCAACGGGGAGGTGTCGCATAGTGGCCTAGTGCGCCCGCCTGCTAAGCGGGTTGAGGTTCAAACCTCTCGCGAGTTCAAATCTCGCCACCTCCGCCCCACCGGCAAGGAGCAAGTTCCAGTCCTGGATCTTGCTCCTTTGCTGATTCACGAGCCTGAGACTCCGATGTGACCTTGCCGCTTCGCCGAGCCCCATGACCCCCACCCGGTTACCCTGCATACACAGGGGAAAATGGACGGGAGTGCCCATCATGGGCAGGGCAACGCTGGGACTTCAGAGCCTCGCCGACATGGCGCACGTGCTGACGCAAGCTCACGAGCTGAACCATCTTCTCGAGACCGCGGCCGAGCAGGCCTGCACGGCCCTCGGCGCCGCGTCCGTGGCGATCAGCCGGATCGTGCCCGAGCTGGACGTCGTCCAGACGATCATCAACGTGGGTGACCTGGCTCCCCACGAGCAGCGTTGGCCCGACGACGAGACGTATCCCATCGCCGGCGACATGCGGCTGATGGCGGCGATCCAGGAGCAGAAGAGTTGCGTCGACAGCATCGACGACCCCGACATCGCCGACCGCGAACGGACGCTCCTGAACCACCTGGGCAAGGGCTCGTCCCTCGTGACGGCGGTCGTCGTCGACGGACGGTCGTGGGGCGAGTTCTACGCGACCCGCCACGTCGGCGAGTCGGTCTTCGACGAGGACGCCGTCGCGTACGCCGAGGTGCTGGTGGCGATCCTGGCCGCTGCCGTGTCACGGTCGATCCGAGAGACGGCGCTGCAGGACCTCGCCCTGCGTGACCCCCTCACCGGCCTGCTCAACCGCCGCGCCCTCGACGAGAGCGCCGACGAGATCTTCGACGTGAGCCCGGACGACTCGCGCGACGTGGCCGTCATCGCGGTCGACATCGACGGCCTCAAGAAGCTCAACGACACCGAGGGGCACGCCAGCGGCGACCGTCGCATCTGCGACGTCGCCGAGGCGCTGACGCGCGTGTTCGAGCGCTTCGGGTCGAGCGTCGTCGCGCGGGTCGGCGGCGACGAGTTCACGGTCATCGTCGCGGACAGCGACGTCGCGGCGGTCGAGGCCGCCATCAACGAGGTCTGCTGCGAGACGTCCGGCCGCGGCTCCAAGATCGGCGTCTCCGCGGGTGTCGCCGCGGCGACCATCACCGCCACCTCGGGGCCGACGGCGTCCGAGATGTTCGCCGCCGCCGACCGCGCGCAGTACGTCGCCAAGCGCACGCGCTCTCCGCGAGCGGTGATCGCCGACGACATCACCACCGGCGACGACGTCAGCGTCTGATCGCCCGCGCACCCACCACCAGCAACGCACCGACGGCGCCGCCGATCGTGTTGACGATGACGTCGTCGAGCGTCGCGAACCGCTCGGGACGCGCGATCTCCTGGGCGAGCTCGATCGATCCCGAGATGGCGAAGGCGATGAGGGTCGCAATCAGCCAGCTCCACCTCGGCCGCCACAGGAGCACGAGCGCGCCGAGCGGCACGAACAGCGCGATGTTGGCGGCCGACTCGACGGTCTCGTAGGTCTGCATCGGCGTCAGGTCGAAGGCCTCCGCGACCCACCGGACGGGCCGCAGCCTGAGGACGTCGACGTTCTGGTCGACCGGGTTCGACCAGAGGGCGATCAGCACCAACGCCAGTCCGTACGCTCCGGTCGGCAGCAGGAGCCATCGGGAGCGCATCCCTCGACCCTAGTGAGGTGCTGGTCGCCGGTCCCGTCCGCGGCCGTGTCGCGTCGGACACGTAGGCCAGGTGATGGAACTGTCGCCAACTAGGATCAGCGGGTGAGCAAAGTCCTTCAGCGCGTGCTTCTGGCCGTCTTCGTCATCGTGGACGTGATCCTGATCGCCGGCGCCATGAGGCACGTCAACAGCACGCCGCCGTCGACGGACCTCCCCGCCGCGGCGGCCACGGCCGACCCGGCACCGACCGCGACGGCCCCGACCACGCCGGCTCCGGCTGGGACGACCGAGGCGCCCACCCAGCTGGCCTACGACTTCCAGGCGTCCGAGGCGGTGGCTCTCTCGTCGGCCAACGACGGCACCATCGTCTTCGGCACGCGCGGACGCTGCGCCGATCCCGAGGCGTCGGTGCAGATCTCCACCAACGGCGGCGCCGACTTCGCGTCGGAGAAGACGGGCCTCACCACCACCCTTGCCGTGAAGACGACGGGCGCGACGTCGATCACCGTCGTCGGCACCAACGCCGATTGCGACGTCCAGCAGGTCACGTCGACGAACGGCGGGTCATCGTGGTCGACATCCGGAGACATCGACCTCTGGTATCCCGCCGCCGACAACAGCTCGACGGTCGTCACGCCCGACGGCTCCACGGAGCCGGACGCTTCATGCGTCGTCACGTCGGTGAGCCAGGTGACCGCTGCATCGGGCCGCGTCTCGTGCGCTGACGGGACGTTCCGCGGGTCGGGTGACAACGGCAAGACCTGGGTGCAGCTGGGACGCCTCGACAACGCTCGCGTCAGCACCTTCCTGACGCCCACCACCGGCTTCGCCCTGGCCAGGTTCAGCGGTTGTGCTGCCAACGAGTTCACCACCACCGACGGCGGCGTGACCTGGACGCCGGGTGGCTGCATCGGTGGCGACCCCGCCCAGGCGATCGCCGCGACCTCGAACGGCCTGACGGCGGTCGTCGCCGGTGAGGCCTACGCCAGCACCGACAACGGCACGACCTGGATGCAGCCCTAAGCCGTCAGCAAGAGCTCTTCCACGTCTGCACCGACGGCCCGGGCACGATCGACGGTGTCGTCGACACCTCGGTCGAACCCTTCTGCCCCGCACCGCTGGTGACCTTGGCGCCGACCTTCACGGTCTTTCCGGGGTCGACCTGCACCGTGATCTGGGCGACCGGGCGGCCGTCATGGGTCTGCCGCTGGAAGCTCTCGGTGTCCTCGCCGTCGAACGACACCGACTCGATCGCTCCGCCGGCTGGTCCGTACACGTAGAGGTTCATCAGCATCGTGCCCGGCACGGCACCGAAGCCGGGACCCTGGATCGACTCCGGCAGCGACGCCGCGTCGGCCGGAGCGCTCGAGGTCAGCGACACCTCGGTGGTGTACGACTGCACGCCGTCCTCAGAGCACTTGGTCGACGAACCGGTCACTGTCGACTTGAGGTAGTACTGCATCTTCGCGCCGGTGGCGTCGTTGAGGTAGTACCCGAGCGCCGGGCTGGCGGCGTCGCCGGTCGGCAGATCGTGCACCAGGGGAGTGTTGGCGATCTCAGCGTTGATCGCGGGATCCTTCACCCAGACCGAGACGCGACCCTCCTGGGTGCCCTTCGTCAGTGCCGTGAGCGTGGCTGTGGGGTCGCCGGCACCTGCGATGACCTTGTCGAAGATCTGCTTCGTCGCGCCTTCGAAGAACGCGTCCTGGTCGTCGCCCTCCGGGTAGTTCACGTAGACGTTGTTGAGCAGCACGTCGACGGCGTTCTCCGACGTCAGGTTCGTGCCGTCCGCCAGCTTGACCGGCCCGATGCCCTTCAGCAGGTACGACAGCGTGACGGGGTCGAGAGAGATGACCCCGTCCACGTCGGTGCCGTTCTCGTTCTTGACGATGGCCGAAGCGATCTCGGCAGCGCGCGGGAAGTCGGGGGTGAAGTTGACGTCGCGGAAGTCCCTCACCAGGTTCTCGCCGAAGAGCGCAAGCTCCTCCTGGGTCGGGGCGATGGCGTCCGCGGGCAGGTTTCCCAGCGAGCCGCCGCTGCCTTGGCCGACGAGCTTGATGTTGCCGTTGTCGACCTCGAGCCCGGCGTAGCTGCCCGGCAGTCCTCCGGTGGCGCGGATCTCGGCATTGTTCTGGAAGATCAGCAGGTAGGTGTGCTTGCCCTGCAGCATCTGCGGGACGACCCGGCTGGCCGTGGTGGCGCGGGCAGCGATGCGCGCGGCGTCGCCGATCTTGTCCTGGGCGTCCGTGACCGGACCCTGCAGCTGGCTGAGCAGCGACGATGCGTCGACCGACTGAATCTGCTTGTTCGCTGCGGCGATCGACTTCGACGAGGTGGTGAGGCTGGGCGTCAGCTCCGCGAGGGCGGCGATGTTGATCGTGCCATCCTTCGGGTTGAAGGTCTTGCCGTTGAACTTGTCGGCGACGTCGACGAGCGGCGGCAGGCCGTCCTCGGCGACCGAACCAACGGCCGACGAGATCGTGCGAACGGCCTCGATGTTCTTGCCGACCACGGGCGCCTTCTCGGCGAGCGACAGTACTGAGCTGTTGAGGCTCGACTCGGCGGAGCGGACGTTGGTCTGCATCTGCTGCAGGGCGTTCGATGCCTTGGCCTGGTCGCCCGCCGTGAGCGCGGCGCGCAACTGGGAGGCGTTGTCCGAGGCGCGGTTGAGGTCGTCGCGGGCCGATGACAGCTTGCTGTAGGCGAAGGCACCGAGCGCGGCGATGACGATGCCGACCACGACGATGAGGCCGAGTGCGATGTAGAGGGGTCGCTTCGACCGCTTCTTCGTTCGCTGAGGACTCTTGGTGTCTACCACGGACTCACCCTTACCTAGTTACAACCTGTGCCGGGAACGCAGAAGTGGGGCTGCCATCGGCAGCCCCACTTCTGAGATGAAAACGATACGGTCAGCGCTTACTTCTTGATGTTCCTGACCTTGATGCTCTTCGTGGCTCCGCTGGGCTTGTAGACCGAGCTGGCCGCCGCCTTGAACGATGCCTTGAGCGTCTTCTTCTTGGTCTTGTTGACCTTCGGAGCCTTGACCTTGAACGTCGCGAGGTTGTTCTTCACCTTGGCGACGTACTTGCGGCCACCGAAGATGACCTTCGCAGTGCCCTCGGAGACCGTTGCGTTGCCGGCGTTCACCACGACGCGAACCGTGAAGTACCGGTTCTCGGCGACGGTGCCCTTGCTGGCGATGGCGGTGGTGGTCGCCACGGTGCCTGGGTACGGAGCAGCGGACGCACCGTTGACGAAGGCTCCCGTTCCGAGAACCAGGGCGACCGACGCGAAGAGCGCAATCACAATCTTCTTCATGGGTTTCCTTGTCCTGGCCGGGGAGCCATGTGTGTAAAAACTGGAAGGCAAAAACTGCCTGCCACACAGCATAGGCGAATCCGCACCGCCTTTTTGCGGGCTCCCGCATTGTTCACGGAACCGAAACACGGTGTCAGCTCCGGGACCTTAGTCACGCCATTCTGCCCGCGGCATTGCAGAGTTTTCACGTCACTCTTAGTTACGTTTGTGGTGCACTTCACAGGTGAGTCGACCATTCAATTTATGAGACGGCCTTACGCCTTCGTAGTGGTGGTAGCCGACGGCTGAGGGGCGTACCCGTAGCCATAGCCGTAACCGTCGCCGCCCTTGGCAGGCGTCATGTTGAAGATGACACCGACTGGCGTCGCACCAACGGCCTCGAGCCGCTCGACGGCAAGCGACACCTGATCGGTGGTCGTCTTGCCATGCCGCACGACGAGCAGAGCGCCGTCTGCTTGGGCGGCCAGCAGCGCACCATCTGTCACGGGGAGCAATGGTGGCGCATCGATCAGGACGATGTCGTACTGCTCGCGGAGAGACGCGATCAATGCGGACATGGCGGACGACTTGAGCAGCTCGGCCGGGTTCGGTGGAGTGGCGCCGCTTGTCACGACCGCGAGGCCCTCGCTGGCAGTTGTCTGCACAGCGTCTTTAAGCGGAAGTTTGCCGATCAAAACGGTCGTCAGACCAACGGCCGACTCAAGCCGCAGGTACTCGCTGATCTTGGGGCGCCGAAGGTCGCCCTCGACAAGCACCACGCTCTCGCCGCCCTCGGCCAGAGCAAGCGCGAGGTTCACGGCCGTTGTCGTCTTGCCCTCGCCGGGCAACGAGCTGGTGATGACGAAAACCTTGCGTTGGACATCGGGGTCGATGAATTGCAGGTTCGTACGAAGGACGCGGAATGCCTCCGCGCGCGGCGCGTATGTGTCGATGGCAGTGATCAGAGGAGTATCGACAGCGTTGGAGTCAAAGCTAATCGTCCCGATAACTGGAGCCGGGACCAAGGGTTCCAGTTGTTGCACTGACTTGATGGTGGTGTCTAAGGCTTCGCGAAGAACTGCGAATCCGCCGCCTGCCAGCAGGCCGACGATCAGGCCTAGTACCAGATTGCGTTTCGGGTTCGGAGATATCGGCGAAGAAGAGCTTGAGGCTGGGTCGATCACACTCGCTTTGACGGTCGCCTCGTCCCTGCCGGGCGGAGTCTCGAGTTCGGCTACGTATGCCACGAAGACCTTCGAGACGGCTGCGGCCAGGACTGTCGCCCGTTTCGGATCGGGGTCTGTGACGGTCAGTTTCAGAATCACCGTATCTGGCGTCGACGACGCCGAGATCTGCGTAGAGAGTCGACGGGGCGATTCGCTGAGACCGAGGTCCTCGGTGACGCGGCGTGCAACTTCCTGGCCGCTGAGGAGATCTGCGTAGGACTTAACGCGCTGAAGCGAAAACTGTCCGCCTTGAAACGCCAACGAATCGGTGGAGGCAGAGGTTGAGATAAAAAGTCTGGCCGAAGATGCGTACTGAGGTGTTGACGAGAGCGTAAGCGCGGCTGCGACGCCGACACCGAGGAGGGCTAGCGCAGCAATGACGACCCACCGGGTCCTAAGCACTTTCATGTATTGACGTAATTCCACGATTGCCCTCTCGGTCCGGCTGACATTGGGTGTGCACCGAGCCTGGCGAACTCGCCGCGCTCACAGGGTCGTTCGGATACGTCAACGACGTTCTTGGGACACCCTATACAGGACGGCGGACCAACTCCCAGATACCATCGGGTGCAACGCGGAACGATCCCACGAAGAGGAGATCCTAAGATGCGGATCGGAGATGGCGTCGCGTGAGTGTCACCGTCCTGGGGATGCTCTTTATTCCAGCGACGCTGATCTGTGTTCTTCGTGGGCGACGCGACTGGTTGCCGTGGGTACTCGCGGCTGGCATGCCCCTTACGACTTGCTCCGCCGTAGTCTTCGGATCCAACAAGGTCTCCCCATTCTTTGTGGCCGCCTTTGCAGCCTTATGGTTCGTAGTCATCGACGGAAAACGGCGCTGGCCGAGTGGGGTGCTAGTCCCGGTACTCGTCCTGATGACCGGATACATGGTTCTCTCGTCAGTCATTCTCCCGACAGTGTTTGCCGGCATCAACGTACTAGTTCCACGCGCTGGAATTGATGCACAAACATTGGAGCCGGGCACGCTCACCTTCTCGGTATCCAATGTGGCACAGGCCTCATACCTGCTGCTGGCGGCGTCCGTCGTCCTCTTCATCGCAAGCAACCCGCCGCCACGCCACTTCATCAACGCGGGTTTTGCAATCGGGACAGTGCTCAACGTTTGGGCCTTGGCTAACCAGCTATACGGCATTCCGTTTCCCTCAGAGATATTCGACGCGGGCGTGGACGGGGCCATCGGAGGAACTAGCTCGTTCAATGGGACGGCGAGACTGCGCGGAGTCTTCTCAGAGCCCTCGTACCTGGCTACATTCAGTCTCGCTGCGCTCCTGTTCAATGCGTTCCTGCTGCGAACTACCGATGTCCGGGGACGCAAGTGGGTGCTCGCGATGGTGGTGGCCAACTCCGTGGCCCTTGTGTTTTCGTACTCCGGTACCGCGGTCGCTAGTGCGACCGTGGTCATCCTTTTGGTGCTCTTCGCTCTTAGTTGGCAGTTTGCGACCGGCACGCTGAAGCCGCCGCCTCTGCTGACTTCGGGGCTGCTTTTTGGCGGCGCGATTGCTGCACTGTTTTCTGGGCTCGTATCGAACTACGTCAGTGTCTTAGTCGGAGCCAAGGTCGGTGGCTCGTCGTACGTCAACCGGAACAGTTCAAATTCCTTCTCGTGGGATCTGTTTTTGCAGACGGGGGGTTTTGGAGCCGGACTTGGAAGTAGTCGCCCGTCGAGCTTCTTCTTCATGTTGATCTCGACAGTTGGGTTAATCGGTCTGGCGCTCTTCGTTCTATTGGTGGCTATGGTTGTGATTCGCGCCGCGAAAGCTGGAGGCTTCGCGCCAGAGATATGGGCTTTGTTTGCGACGCTTGTCGCGAAAGTCATCGCTGAACCCAACATGTCGCAAACAGTGCTCTGGATGTCGATCGCCGCGTGTGCAGTAGCTTTCAAGGGCCACGCCGCCAGCGAGCCGCTGACGGGCGAGCACGCGCCGCCGACTTCCGACAGGGCTGCTAATCGTGAATAGCAATGAACTAGAACCGCAACCGATCAAGCCTCAGATCGTCCAGGTCGTTAGACATTTCGGTCATGGGTTTGGTGTGGGGTCAGTGGCCGAGAGCCTGGAGAAGCAGTTCAATCAAATGGGCTACTCGACACAACGGATAACCCTGGAAGACTGTGGCCTGAGTAATTCAAGTCACACTGGCAACTTGGTCACATCCAAACTCAAACTCATGCGTGACGTCGTTTGGTTCAGTATTGCCGGAACTTGGTTGGCGTGGCAGAGGCACGGTAAGAACCAGAATGCGGTGGTGCTAACCCACGGAGACCCGATCTATGGCGACATCTTCGTCAACCACGGACTGCTCAAGAAGGTGATGGCAGACCGTGGGCGCGGGCGGGTATACATCCCGCGCAATCCAATGCACTGGTTTACTTTGGCGCGCGATGAGTTTCGCTACCGCTCTCGCCGTCATCAGATCGTGGTGTGCCTTACGGATGACGACCGAACTATTCTCCGGGAGCTCTATCCGTCGGTGCAGTCGCAGCTGGAAGTAATCCCCAACGGCATCGACTTGGAGCAGTGGTCGATAGCAACCGAAGTTGAGCGCGCAAATCAGCGCCGCGAATACGGCATCGGGCCCGATGAGCACGTGATGTTATTCGTCGGTCACGAGTTCGACCGCAAGGGCCTTTGGCATGCGGTCGATGCTCTGAACTCGCTACCGCTGCGCTTCAGGCTGGTCGTCGTAGGCGGGTCCCCCGGGCTGGTCGATCAAGCGAAGAGCCGGGTCGGTCCCACAAGTCGTGTAATCTTCCTGGGACGTGTCTCGCAAGCCAGGTCGATCTATACGATTGCCGACTCAATGGTGTTGCCGACTCAGTATGAAACCGGACCGCTCGTACTGCTTGAGGCCCTTGCGAGCGGTGTGCCTGCGATCATCACCCCTACGGGCATCGCTCCGCGAGTCATCACTGACGGATTGAACGGATGGCTGGTCTCCGCAGATCCGTCCTCAATCGCTGCGGGCGCCATGAAAGTCGACGGAGTGCTCGCAGAGTTCGGCCGCCAGGCAGTTGCCGAGCAATCGCGGAATTCAGTTCTGCCGTTGTCGTGGACGCTGATAGCGCGCCGTTACGCAGACGTCATTGACTTAGTTCACACGCGCGCGAGTAAGCCAGATCGCTAGAGCGCGATTTCGAGAGATGCGTCGCTCGTCGCTGCCTAGCCCTTCGGCGAAGCTTATCGCACGCGATTCGAGTCAGTGCGCAATGATGCTGCGCGCAGTCGCCAAAACTTTGAGCAAAGCCGAGCGATCGATCAAGTACAGAGTTCCAATGTAGACGGCGGCCCCGAGCGGCACCTCCGCGCACAAGTCAAGAGTTGCCGTTCCTGTTCCGGCGAGTTCTCGGTAGGAACTCACAGTCACGAACATCAGGCAACCAGCGATCAGTGGTCGGTAGGAGACCCGAAACACCTCTCGGAACTTCACACCAGCAATGCTTCTCAGGGCGTAAAGCCAGATTGGCATGCTGATCAGCCATTCGACCACGACGAAAACGGCTGCGAAGACGGTCAGGTTTTCTAATGGGGAAACGGCAACCAATGCGATCACAATTGGAATGAAAGTGATCGTTCGAAGCATGAGGGTCTTCCCGGGGCGTCCCAATGCGAAGAGAAGAGCTGCGTCGTAGTATCGGCCAGCTTGCATGATGCCGAGAAGAGCTAAGACCTTCATGACGGGTACAGCATCGACCCATACGTCACCGAATATGACGACGATGAGTTCGTCAGCTATCGAAGCCACGCCGGCCATCACGGCAACACCTACAATCAGTGTGATGCTCTGAGCGCTGTAGTACGCCCTCAGCAGACGCTGACGATCCTCCTGCATCTTTGCGAAGGCAGGAGTAACGACCTGACTGACCGTGCCGACGAAGGTGTCTAAGAGTATTCGAAACAGTCGGTAGGCAACTGAGTAGACCCCCAGCAACTTCGCTCCCATGAACGTGCCGATAAGAAGATCGTCGGTACGGCCTTGAATTACCTCCAAGGATCTTGAACCTGCCACCGGTAGTCCGAACCGGAAGAGTTCGGTGAACTCGGAACGTCCGAAAGACGCGCGAGGGACGTACCGCGACGCGAGAAGCACCATCACATCGATGACAAGTATCTGCGTCAGAGAACGAGCAACAAGAGAGTAAACACCGTATCCGCCGAACGCCAGCGAGAATCCGGCGATTCCTCCCGCCACGTTGCCGACAACGTTCGACATCGCGATCGGCTTGAATCGCAGGGATCTCTGTAGCAGCGCTTTCGGCACAATGCCTACCGCCTGCATGGGTAGGGATAGTGCGAGGAACATCAGAACGGGTTGAACGTCTGGCTCGCCAAGCAGCCCTGCAAGCAAAGGTGACACCAGCAAGAGGACAGTCGTTAGGGCAAGGGCGATGCCCTGGGCGCCCCAAAAGAGCGAGTGTTTGTGCCGATCCGTGAGTATTTTTCGCTGAATTGCAGCCTGTTGAAGACCCATGTCGCGGAATACTTCGGCGATCGCAATAATTGCTGCAGCAAGCGCGACCAAGCCGAAGGCGTTCGGACCAAGCAGACGTGCGAGTACTACAAGAAGGACCGCGTCTAAGATGCGCGTGAAGATGGAACTTGCCATGACCCAAGCGGCGCCGCGTGCCGTCCGTCCAGACAGATTGTCAATAGACATCTGTTCCCCTTGGCTTAGCGATGATTTGTCTGAGTCTTACCCGACATTCGGCGGGTGTCACCCGACTGCTCAGCCGTCTCGGTGCCAAAGCGGCCCCGGCAATCGAAAGATCACTACCGCCTGAGACTTCGGCAGGATCGCCAAGATAATCGACTGCCCAGCCGGAGGTTATCCGAGCTGCTCGGATGGTTAGTGGCATGAAGGCATTCTCCTGCACACGGATACCAGTAATTGGTGATCGCGGGTCGCCCCGGTGTGCGACCCGTCACGGGAGTTGAACTGTGCGCAAAACTGACGAGCTCCGCACGGCGTCCGCGTAGGTGGCATGTCGGCTTATGACTCCATGACGAGTCGGTAGACCTCGACGTGCGCGTCCGCGGCTTTGGACCAAGCCCGCCGGGTCATGTCTGGAAGGCCAACCGGCTGGGCCTGCGCAGTGACGATGGCCGCTAGAAGTTGCCGGGGATTTAAGGACCCTTCAAAGAGCGAAATCCTCTCAGTCCCGAATTCGATCTGCAGGCGTTCAGTGGCCTCTCCCGCAGGAGCAAGAACGTGGGTCCCAAGTTCTAGGGCTAGCAAAAGCGCCCCTGAGTTATAAATCGATCGGTAGGGAAGGACCACCACTCGACTGCTCGAAATGAGACGATCGAGATCGTCGTTCGGGATGAATTCAGGGATGAAAGACGCGTTGGGCACTCCGTCGATAGCGCCTGTGATTTCGGCCGCATAGGAAGGGTCAGAGGCTCGACCCGCGATGACCAGCTGCGCATCAACGGGGTCAGCGAAGCGAAACGCTTCGATGAGTTGCTCTATGCCCTTGTAGCGGCGTACAAGGCCAAAGAATAGGACCCGTTCCTCGCGTCTCGTTGAGCGTGCGCGCGGGCCCGGACTGGCGATAGGGCCATGAAGGATCGTGTTCGAGCGGTAAGCCGTATTTTCAGAGGACTCGTTGATGTAAATTCGCCAGTCAGCAGTTGCTTGGAGTCGTTTGACGAACATCCGCGGCAGACCTTGCAGTTCTTCATGCGGTGTCAGATTATGCACGGTCCAAACGACTCGGATCCTCAGTGGCTTTCGTAGAAGCAGGAACAGGAGCCCCAGGGCGCCCTTGAGCTGAGAGGATGCGGGTCGTGTGCTCCGAACGATGCCGTCAGGCCAATGGACGTGAAGGACATCTGGCCAACCAGAGAAGAGTCGTCGCCAAGAGAAGGTGCGGGCTTCGACCCGGTTACCAAGAGCGCCAACGAGATTCCTCGTGTACGGGCTGGAGGTATCGCTTAGCGGTCCGAATGAGAACAGAACTCGAGGGCGGCGGGTCATTCGGCTTGCGCCTGTAAAAGGTCTCGATAAATCGCGAGGTAGGACTCGTGCACTGGCAATCCCTTCGGGCGGACGATCGCGGGGTCCTTGGGCCCATCCTGAGCCGCGGTGACCATCGCTGCGGTCCAGGCAGCAACTGAGTTCATTTCATCGACTAGCATTCCACCCCCGAAATGCTTTATGGCTTCAGGAAGTCCACCGATGCGCGAAGCCACTACTGAGCAGCCGGCTAGCAAGGCTTCAGCTGCAACTCGACCAAACGGCTCCATCCACTGAGCGGGGATCAGCACGCAGTCGGTGCTCGCGTAGAAGTCCGTCGCTGGAACGTTGGAGCCCAAGTATTCTGCACCCGGTTCGGCAGCCAGGAATGCGTCTAGTCGCCACTGGTCCTCCGCTGCGACGTACCCGGCCAACAGCATGCGAGTTCGCGAGCGGATGTTGTCTGGGAGGTCAGAATAGGCTTCGAATGCCAGCCAATTTCCCTTGTCCCGACCCATCCGGCCAAGCATGCCAAACGTGAACGAGTGGCTAGCGTCGATTGGCGCTCGGGGCGAAGGCGAGAGGTTTGGCCAGTTGTAAATGACCTCAGCACGATCGTCATGGCCGAGGGCACGGAAACGATAATGTTGGTCGACGACTGCTTGGCTGACGCCAACAAAAACATCCGGTCGACTTTCAACGAGACGAATAGGTGACTTGAGGGCGCGGCACGGCGTGCACTGCTGTGTGCACACCTCCCCGTCACGGAAGAGAGCGCTACGGGTGCACACAAGGTAGTAGTCCCGCATCGTGTGCACCAGGGGCCGGCCGCGTGCCGCGCGCCATGCGGAGAGACCGAAGCCAGCGATGTTGTTGGTATGGACAACGTCGGCATCAAACGCATCCAAAGAACTAGCCAACTCGCGCTCAATCGTTGGCCGCCGTGTCTCTCTAGCGTGCCACATTAGTTTTCGGGACTTCGATAGATCAGGACGATCGGTGTCAAAGGGCTCGAATGCTGAACCGGCGGGAAGCCGTTCGACAACGACGCCCGGTGGTTGAGTGTCGGGATCAATCTGGCGATCTTCAGGTCCGAGGGTCGCCACCATGACTTTGTGGCCCTCAGCAGCGAAAGCAGCGGCTAGCTCCTCGACGGATCGCGCTGCGCCACCCACCGCAAGCGGCGAGTACAGAGTATTCACGAGGGCGATGCGCATTCAGGGTCGCTCCTCGTCCGTTCGAGCCAATGACAGGTATAGATCACGGTAGGAAGCCGAGGCGCTGGTTGAGCTGAACCGCTCCTCGACGAGGTGTGCAGCAGCCACACCTACGTCTTCGCTCGAAGCGAGGGCGCGAAGGATCGCATCAGCGAGGTCGGCTGCGGAGGCTTGCGTGGCGAGGAATCCTGTGACTCCATCCTGGATCTTGTCGGGGATTCCGCCGACTGCAGTTCCGACTACGACGACGCCATGAGCCATGGCCTCGAGGGTTGTCAGGCTGCTGCCCTCGTATCGTGAGGGTTGCACGAATACATCGGCGGCCGCCACCGCCGTCTGCACCTCTGCGTCGGATCGGCCGCTGCGGATGTCCAGAGGGACCGCCGGCGGCCGAGCCGCCGCGGCCAGAAGCGAGGCGTCCTCAGCCCCGGACCCGTAGTGCGCCCAGGACCAACCCTGTGGCAATTCGGCACGAACAGCCTCGTCGCGTAGCGCCTCGAGCAGCAGGTCGTATCCCTTGTTGGTCACGAGGCGCCCCAGCGAGACGACCGTGAATCCGTCACTCAGAGCCGCTCGGTCGACGAGGCCGCGCAGGCGATCGATATCGACCGCGTTGGGAATCACCACGATCTGGGTGTCGGTGACGTCGAGGTGCTGGCGGACGACATCAATCAACACCGTGTCTGTGGCAACGACGCGCGTAGCGTGCTTCGCCTGTCGGGCGAGGCGACGGAGGACGAGACGGCCGAGCGTGCGCAGCGGCGTCGTTGCGTTGAACTCCTCCATGCCGTGGGGATTCGCGACCGACGGGATGGTGGAAGCGCCTCCGAGCAGCCCCGGTCTCAGCACGCCTGCAGTGCCGCCGTGCACGTGCAAGACGTCGAGCTGGTTCGGCGCTGCATCGATCGCGGAGGCCAAGCGCCTCACCCACAGGGGATAGGAAGCCGCGAGGGGAGTGCGCGGTCCGAGCCAATCCGGCCAAGGCACGTCGACTACTTCGACCGCTGCGGGAGCTTCACCGTCGATGGCGGCACGAGGTACGAAGAGCGTGACGGCGACGCCGCGCTCGACGAGGCCCTTGACGTGGTCGCCAGCCGCGCGTTCCATCCCGCCGATGCCGTCGCCGAACGAGATGCGGCGCACCGCCACGCCGACCCTGAGGCCGTCGGTGTCATTCAGCATGCCGTGCCTCGAGCTCGGTGATGATGGTCCGGGCCTCGACGCCCCGCTGCGACCAACTGTGGGCATTGGCGAGTGCGATGCGACTCTCGTGACCGTCCGAGTTATCGTCCCCGAGGGCGACGGAGAGGTCGGTCAGGAAGGACGCTCGACTGTCTGAGACGAGCACCGCGTTCTGAACGGGGTTCATGCTCGGCAGCGCCGTCGACACCACGGTCAGTCCGGCGGCCAGGTACTCGTAGGTCTTGAGCGGGCTGACTCCAGACGTGTATGGGTTGAGCGCGTAAGGGATGAGGCCAACGTCCGCCGTCCAGTAGAGATCGGCCAGAGCGTCCAGCGACAGCATGCCGTGATAAGTAGCTCCAGCTCGTTCCAGGTCGCGTACCTCGGAGTCGGCAGAGCCGCCTCCTTCGGCAATGGGACCCGCCAGATGGAGATCTGCGCCAGACTCCGCGACGGCTCGCAGCAGATCGAAGTCGATCTTCGTCGTGCTGAGGTTGCCGGCAAAGACCACCCGCCCTCGTTGCCGCTGGACTTCCGGTGGCCGGTGCTCAGAGATGATTTTGGTATCGGCGACGTTGGGCCAAGAAACGACTGACGGGAAACCGATTTCCTTCAGATGCTCGACGACGCGGCCGCTCGATCCGATCGCGACGTCAGCCCTTTGCGTGAGGGTACGTTCGGATGAGTCGATCAGCTGTTCGGGGATTCCTTCGACCTTCCCGAGCAGATCGACGCAGTGGTACACAACGGCATCCGCAACCTGTTCGAGGCCGTATGTAACGGGCGAATACGTCCACAGGATCCTGAACTCGCTCGAGGAGGCCCACTCTTCGGCGAAACGGTCGACGACGCGGGCGTTGAACTGTCGCGCCAGTCCGACGTGGCGTGGAATCGCCTTGGGCGACACCACGGTGACTCCGGCGGGGATCGCGCGGGTTGCTCGGGTGCCCGTCGGCTTGCTGGGCGAGAGACGTCGCGCGGCACGCTTGACGTCGCGCACCGACAACTCCGGTGTGCGCAGCCCCATTGACTCGACGAACGTCAGCGGATTCTTCTGTGCGAGCTCGCGTACGACGTAGTGCTGGTTCGTCGCAATGGGCTGGTTCCAGTCCGCTGTGCCCAGGACCAGGATCCGCGTCATGATGCTTCACCGGCCCAGGCGCGAACGCGGCGGGAGAACTCAGTGCGCGAGAACTGAGAGACGGCGTCGATCGCTCGGTCCATGGGAATATCGATCGCAGATCGTCCACCTTCGCGCAGTTGAGCGGCTGATGTGCCTTCGATGACTACTCCGCCGCCCACGCGCTCGATGCTCTCGCGAGCCCCCCCCTCGTGACGCACCAGCACTGGAGTCCCGAGCGCCATCGCCTCGACCGGCATGATGCCGAAGTCTTCGATCGCCATGAACACGAAGAGCGCCGCGGCTTGGTAGAGGGCGTATAGCGCCGGCGTGCTGGCGTAGCCGAAGAACGTGACCGGAACAGAGCTCTGTGCTGCGAGTTCACGCAAGCGATCCTCGTCCGGCCCCGAGCCGACGATGACTACTGGTAGCCCCAATTCCTCACCGACTGTGATGGCGGTATCGAGACGCTTGTACTCGACCAGTCGTGATGCACCGAGGACGAACTCGAGGGGAAGACCGTCGAGCCGTTCAATTTCCGCCGCGTCGACGACCTCGTCCCGCCATGCCGGCCGACCTTGGATCAGATCGATCTCGACCGGAGGATAAATGACCCCGGCATCTTGTTCCCATGCCGCGCGGATGCGATCGCGCACGAACTCGCTGTTCGCCACGTAGTTGACTCGTGATGACGTGGCCCGACGATCCGTCTTCATGAAGTGGCGACGTCCTGCTCGAGCCAGTCGTGACTGCCCTCGATCGTCGAATTCTGGCGCCCAGACGTAGCGGGCCGGAGTGTGGACGTAGCTGTAGGCGCCAAGGCCTGCGTCGGCAGCACGCGCGGCCAGGTGATGTCCGAACGCGTGGGAGCTGACGATTACACGATCGGTGCTAGCGAGGTCGACTGACTTCCACGCTCGGGACAGGAATGGAAGCGAGAGGGCCTTCGATCGACGCAATGGAGTACGAGCGACCCACGTCTCCTCGATGTTCCTCGGGAAGCGCTGGGGAGCGTCGTTCCACAGGCAGATGTTGCGCGAGTCTGGGTAGATCTCCATCAGCTGCTCGAAGACATTCTCGGACCCGCCAGTTGGGGCGAGCCACTCGTGCGCGAGCACCGTGCGCATTCTGGAACACCTCTCAGTGAGTGTGGATCGCGAACCCGATTGTAGAAAGAGCAACGATCATCGATGGTCGGTAAAGGGTCGACGGGAAGGGTCTGACGGCCGCTGTGTCGGCACCAGGTCAGTACGCGCCCGAGGATCCGACGACAGCGCGGAGTGTTCTCCAAAGAATGACGAGGTCGCCGGTCAGCGACCAGTTCTCGACGTAATAGGTATCAAGCCGAATCGCGTCTTCCCACGAGAGGTTCGATCTGCCGGATACCTGCCACAGGCCGGTCATGCCCGGCCGCACGGTGAGTCTTCGGAACGCCTGATCGTCGTACAACTCGACTTCGGCCGCTACCTGTGGCCGGGGTCCAATCACACTCATGTCGCCACGGAGCACGTTAAGAAGCTGGGGAAGTTCATCGATTGAGAAACGACGCAAGAATGCGCCGACGCTTGTCAACCGAGGATCGTTCTGGACCTTGAACAGCGGTTGGTCCGACGTTCCCTGAGCAGCGAGTAGCCCGGCTAGCTCGGCGTCCGCTCCAACTCTCATCGATCGGAACTTGAGCATGTCGAATGCTTCGCCGTCCAGACCGATGCGACGCTGCCTGAAGAAGACTGGGCCCTTGCTGGTGGTCTTGACGGCAATCGCGGCAGTGAGCAGGAACGGCGAGAACGCCAAGATCGCGGCGAACGCGAATGTGCGATCGAAGACCAGCTTCGGCCAAGCACCGGCCTCGGCGTACTGGGGCTCCTCAAGGTGCATGAGGGGCATCCCGGCGACGGCGCGGACGTGAATGCGTGAGCCGGAGAAGTCCATGACGTTAGGCGAGACCATGAGATCGACGTCGATGCCTTCGAGCTGCCATGTGAGGTCACGGAGCGCGCGGTGGCCGAGGTGTTCGGTGTCAGTCACAATGACCGTGTCGGCCTGAGCGATGTTAAGAGCATCGAACAGGTTTCGGTCGTTTCCGAGTACTGGGATGAACTGGTCAGGCACCTTCAACCACTCGTTGTTCTTGGTCTGCGTGTCGGGGACCCAGACGCCTGTCACCCGGAATCCCGAGCCCCGGTTCCTGTTGAACCAGAGTGCCATCTCCTGTCCGGAACGCGGTCCGCCGACCACGAGAACGTTCGAAAGGTGATGGCCACCGTGCCGCTGGCGGCGAAGCCACAATCGCCAGATCTTCCGTCCGGTGACGAGTCCTACAAGGCCAAGCGGGAAGGCGATGGCCAGATAGCCGCGAGACATGTCCCACTTGAACATCAACGACAAGATGGCGACCCAGCCGAACATCAAAAAGGTCGCCCGGGCGATGCGCCTGTACTCATCTGTGCCATCGCCGATGATCTTCGGATCACGAGTCTGGAAGAACTGGAGCGCGCCCCACCACATTGCGACGATGACTGCTCCGAGAGCGGTGTAGGACATGTCGAACGGGCCACTTGCTCTTGCTTGTGAGTCAACGCCGAAGTGCCAGATTTGCGAGAACAGCGTGGTGGCCGCCAGAACCGCGAGGTCGGTGATCAGCAATCCACGTCGATAGAAACTCTGACGACCGCGGCGAACCAATACATGGGTCTCGTTGACCGAGGGCAAACCTTGGTCGGACTTGCGACGGCGTGTAGACGTGACTGTCTGTCGGCGTGCGGAATCCTCCCAGAGGTCAGTCATCAGCGCGCTCCCAAGCCTGTTTCTTGCACTCCCGTATATGTCCGACTTTACGCTGAAAACGTGTCGCGGATGCGGGATCCCGCCAGATATGCATGCGGTTATGCGCAACGTCACAATCCGTCGGTATGACGAACTTATGAGGATTATTGGGAGATCGGCGCGCAATCCTCGGACGTACCGGGCGCGATTGCGGATCTGCTGCGTAGTCCCGAGTGAAGTCGTGCACGGTGCCGTACTCCTCATGATCGATCTGGGCGTGCCGAACGTCGAGCGGCACAGCGATGCTGCGGGTTGTGGGGGCAGGCTGCCCCGTACTTCAGTCGGCATCGAACGCGTCTTCTGACGCCGCCCAACGTTGTCCGGATGCTTTGCTTCGCCCCCATGCAACTCAGAGTGACGCCCTTCGTGCCGAGCTCACAACGTGACGTCTGGCACGCGTAAGAGTGTCTGTCGAAAGCCCCGGGCCCTTCGTCGCTGTTCTTCAAGTTTTGGCGGCCATACGGACGCAGTGCGTTAGCGCGCTCGTTACACCGAAGTCACGTAGAGGTGGCCAATATTCGCGCCGGCGAGACTGGCCTTCGAGAGGCAATAGGCTTGTCTCGTGACCACCAAGATTGCTGTTGTCGGGCTCGGCTACGTCGGGTTGTCCATCGCTGTGCTGCTGTCGCAGCACAACGACGTCGTCGGCCTCGAGATCGACGCCGAGAAGTTACGCCTCCTCGAGGCTGGTAAGAGCCCCATCCACGACGCCGAGATCGAGGCGTTCCTCGACAAGGGAGACCTCCGGCTGTCGTTCACCAATGATCCCGGGACGGCATACGCCGACGCCGAGTACGTGGTCATCGCCACACCGACCGACTACGACGAGCAGACTAATTATTTCAACACCCGGACCGTCGAGAGCGTCATCAACGACGTTACAAAGGTCCAGCCCAACGCCACGATGGTGATCAAGTCAACCATCCCGGTCGGGTTCGTGGTGGACGTGCGCGAGCGACTCGGTACTCAGAACGTGATCTTTTCGCCCGAGTTCCTGCGCGAAGGCAAGGCGCTGTACGACAACCTGCACCCCTCGAGGATCGTCGTCGGTGAGCAGAGCGACCGCGCGCAGCGGTTTGCTGACCTCCTGATGGAGGGCGCGGCGGAAAAGGGGTGCCCGGTCCTTCTGACAGAGCCCACTGAGGCCGAGGCGGTCAAGCTCTTCGCCAACACGTACCTCGCGATGCGCGTGGCCTACTTCAATGAGCTCGACTCGTTCGCAATCAGCCACGGACTCTCGACGCGACAGATCATCGACGGGGTCGGCCTGGATCCGCGCATCGGCACGCATTACAACAACCCGTCCTTCGGCTACGGCGGCTACTGCCTGCCCAAGGACACCAAGCAACTGCTGGCGAACTACCAGGACGTTCCCCAGACGTTGATCAGCGCGATCGTCGACGCCAACCGCACACGAAAGGACTTCATCGCGGACGACATCCTGAGCCGGAGCCCCAAGGTCGTGGGCATCCACCGGCTGATCATGAAGTCCGGATCAGACAACTTCCGCGCCAGCAGCGTCCAGGGGATCATGAAGCGCCTCAAGGCTAAGGGCGTAGAAGTCGTGCTCTACGAGCCCGAGCTGGCCGAGGACGAATTCTTCCACTCGCGCGTGATTCGCGATCTCGACGAGTTCAAGCGAGTGGCCGAGGTAATCGTCGCGAACAGGCTCGTCGACGAGTTGACCGACGTGCGAGAGCGTGTGTACACGCGGGATCTGTTCGGATCTGACTAGCTAGCAAGGCGGCGGACGCTCTCTGAGCGGTCGCCGCGGCACTTCCGTATCAGGATTAAGCGCGAAACGGCGCATCGCGCAGGATGTCGTCCGGCAACTGGAAGCCTGAAAATTGTTCACCTGAGTTTCTTGGGCAGGGCAAATATCCAACTTAACCCGAGCCTATTGGCGAACGTTGCGGCAACAATAGGCACCATGATCCCGAGAACTACAGTGATGATGGCGAGAGGTACGGGCTGCTCAAGCCCTAGACCCTTGGTTAGAAGAACGCGGGAGCCAGCTACCACGATCACATGCGCCAGATAGATCTCGAGCGTTCGTGAGCCAATGAACGCAAGAAGGGCTGCAAGTAGTCGCCAGCGAGCCATTAGCGAAGCGGCTGCGAGCATCGCGCAGATCCCGGCTGACGCGGCAGCGTAGGAGACTAAGCCTCCTGGGGCATCGATATTCTCGCCAAGCGTAGAAGGGTGCAGTTCTAGCAGTTCGTACATTGCAGTGAAGGCAGCAGCGGACATCAGGAGAACCACCGCGGCAACACCCGCGGGTTGTGTGAGAAGTTTCGTTGCGCGCGGCAGCCCGAGATATGCGCCCGCGGCGAGAAACCCGATCAGCGATATGCCCTGGACACCAACGACGCTTGGATTCCATCCCCATAGAAAGACGCTCGCGACAGTGAGGCCTCCCACGAGCCATGCCGCTCCGCGGCTGGCGACGACCCAGGCAACTATCGCCGTAGAGAGCGCAAGGAACGGCAGGAACCACAGATGGGCAGGCGGCTCCCAAATTCTGATGAGGCTGTCTGCAGTGCGCGGATTATTCTTGACACTTCCGGTCGCGAGTTCTGCGATCGTCTGAATGAAGAACCACAACACGTACAGATAAGCGAGCAGCCGCGCCCGCCGCTTAATGTACTTCGCGAGCCCATATCTTGAGGTGCCTCCAATAATGAAGAACCCAACTATGAAAACGAGCGCAGGCATCCGAAAGATGTAGAGGGCGGCGTTAAAATGCGCCAGCCGCGTGTCAGTCGCAAGTAACCCCGACGAGACAAGACCGTCTATGGCGTGGTTGAAAACAACCCCGATTATGGCGACTGCGCGGGCAGCGTCGATCGCGAGAACACGAGGCTTGACAAGGGTCTTGGCAGAGTCCGTCACGGCGATAGGCTAGTTGCACCGAGTTTCGTGGGGATGAAGAATGAGGTCTCGTCTTCCGCGCAGCGCGAGTCTCGTACCTGCACTCGATCAAGATCACGACGCCCTGCCGTGCGGAAGCCAGCCGAACCTAGTCGATCCGGGCAGCGGAACGACGACGGAGCCGCCGTTCCAATGGCGCTTCGACGAAGGTGTGCAAAAGCCATGCGCCGATCATTGCTCCTACGAGTGCCGGCACCAACGCGAGGGTAAATTGCAATGCACTTAGCTCCTGCACATTGACCCCGACTCTTCGCAGCCCCGCAAACCACACACCCTGGGTTTGACTGTGGACCAGGTAGAAGCAGTATGACCAGACACCTAACGACACTGCCCATGGCAATCGGAACGGCGACGCAGTACCAGTCATGTCGGCGGATGCGGCTGACCAGATGAGTAACGCGAACGGAATGATCGTCACAACAACAAACGAGAAGGATGTCGGCGCTTGCGCTGCGGCACATACGGCTGCCAGCGCGAGCGGGCCAGCTGACCAGAGCGGGATCAATATCGCTCTGCCGCGCTGCAACAAGAGCGCCATCAGGATGCCAAGCACGAATTCAGGCAGACGAGTGGGCGGGAAAATTGATACGGCCCAGAATCCGGCCGTGCCGTCGGTCCGGAGAAGAGCGCTCGCGGTCACAACCGGGATTCCGACGCAAACGCCGCTCAGTATCGCGAGTGTGCGCGAAGAGAAATTGCGAACTATCCGGAAGATCAGCGGAAACGTGAGATAAAAGAACGCTTCGCACGACAGCGACCAGAAGACCGCATTGCCGCCGAAGTAGATCGCCTCGATCGGCACCCACGATTGCAGCAGGGTGGGAGCGGCGAAGTCCTCAAGAGTGACTCGGTCACCGAGGCAGATCAGGAGAATCAGCGAGCCCATCCATGCGACGAAGTAGGCAGGATAGATCCTTGCGAACCGTCTGCGCACGAATGCTCCAGCCGAAACATTGCCATGCGCGGACCACGCCAGCACAAACCCGCTAACGATGAAAAAGAACGACACTCCGCTCATGCCAGCGCCGAAAAAGTCTTTGCCACCGATAAGTTCGCCGTGATTCAGCCCGTGGTACCCGAATACCGCGAATGCCGCGAAGAACCGGAGGCCTGTCAGAGAGTCGAGTCGCTCGCGAGTAGGGCGGATTTCGGTCACCGAGCGACACTATGCAAACTGTGTGTCGGGTGCGTGAACGCGGTGCGCCAGCAGGATTGTTTGCCGAACTTGACGCGATTCGTTCCTTCGTCTTAGGCGAGGTTGTACATTTCGGTGGCTGGGGTGTAGCTGGGAGCGCAATCAATGTATGCAGATTCATCCAGCGGGCCTTCATCGCCTGTAGTCGATGCTTCGTCCTGGCGTTCGCCGCAGATCGCCGTACTTATGCGACGCCGGTGAGCTCTTTCGTCCATTCCGAGGAGAACGAGGGCGAGGACGCTGCTCCCGCCCCAGGTCGCCGCGGCTCCCCACAGGATCATGCTCAGCATGACTCAATTTTAGGTAGAGGCGGTCCGTGCCGGAATGGCCCGATCGGACTGGGTGGCCGGGTCTTCGGGGACCACCCGGCCACCCCAAGGCTCGACCTGATTCGAGGATTGCAAACTGGACCGACGGGTAAGCGCCTTCCATGACTTTGGCGGATGTTGTCATCTGGGTCGCACTGATTATCGTCGCAGCGAACGCGGCGCCTCTCGTCGCACTGCTTGTCCGGTACCGCCGCGAGGCGCGAGCGTCCGCACGACGAGACGCTTTGAGCACTGCCACCGTGGGGTTTGGGACATCCTGACTATTTTCCTTAATCACCCCGTTACCTCCCGGCAAGGTGTTCGTTAAGTCCTGCATGGAAATCGTGGTGTGGGTCACAGTGGTGACCGTCGCTCTCAACGCTGTCATCGCTGGGCTTCTCTTGGGCACGTACTGGAAAGAGCTCCGGGCGCGTTCGTCCAAGGATGACGTCGACCGAGGCATGGTGCCCGTCACGACAGCTCGGGGTCACGGCCGCATGACGGTGACCGCACTCCGCTAGCCAGGAGGCGCGAGCCGGCCGCTGGCTGCGCTGCTCGCGTGCATCACGTCCGTTCGGACCAGGGGGTGTCCGAACGGGTTCGACCGCGCCACGACGCGGTTCATGTCTCACATCCGACACAGACAAGGAGGCCGCGTACCGCTCGATCCCCTTCGGAAGACTCCGACGGGTCCCCCCATCAGGAAGCACTACCCCCATGACACAGAACTCCCCGCGGCTCAGCCGTGCTGTGGTCGGGACCGCGTTCGGCGCAGTCCTCGCCTCGACCCTTCTCGTCACGTCTCCCGCGCACGCGGTGGACTTCAAGACCATCACGAACCTCGACGTCAACACCGACGACACCCGCGCCACCGGCCACAACGAGTTCCTCGCCGCCGGTGGCGTCCACGTCTACACGGAGGGCAGCACCTCCACGGACAAGGCGGCCGCCTACTTCCGCGTCGACCAAGCTCTCGCCACGGTCGGCGAGCCGTCCATGAACTGGATGCCGCAGAACGACAACGGCGGCAGCAACCTCAAGCCAAGCGTCCAGCTGGTCGTCGACTACGACGGTGACGGCTCGGCGGACGGCATCCTGGTGGGTGAGCCCACCAGGGCCGACGGCTCGGTGCTGTACGGCAACGATTGGTGGCTCTCCACCGGCTCGAAGCAGGCCTTCAAGGACAAGGCGCCCGTCGTCGGCGGAGGCTCCGGCTCGGCGCAGCACGGCACGCTGGACCAGTGGCGTGAGGCGGTGCCGAACGCGCGCGTGCTGAAGTCCGGCTGGTCGCTGGGCTCCGGCGTCAAGGGTGACGGCGTCATCAGCCAGATCAAGGTCGGCGAAACGGCGTACCGCTTCGCCCCGGCCGCGACG
>Ga0247734_1000859_pt1 | contig 24730 bp, 20 predicted proteins | sample UWRJL103311B2_FD_180933 | JGI IMG/M metagenome (GOLD analysis project Ga0247734, IMG submission 180933) | Plant litter microbial communities from Arlington Agricultural Research Station in Wisconsin, United States - UWRJ-L103-311B-2 | ecosystem: Environmental > Terrestrial > Plant litter >...
TTATCATACCCTGGGATCGCATTCTCGTTTCCGATGCAGACCTCAGCCTGGTCCCCTGGGAAAGATATGGTCTCGCTACTCTCATCATCTACCGTATACGTAGCTGCATCTATGGCGATTTTTAGTGGGAGCACCTGGTCGGATGCGCGAGACACCTTATATACACAACAACTGGAACCTGTAAAGGCATTTTCTGCATTCTCAAAGAGTCGCGAGAATGTTCCAGAGGAGGTGAATTTAGTGAAAATATACGGTGAAGGGTTAATAGAGTTTGTGCGTCCAACTTCTGGCAGTTCGTTGAGTATCCAACTAGGAGAGACAACGCCACAGCAACTAGTAGCTGAGCTGGGACCGCCCGATGCCATATATCGGAAAAATGATCAGAGAATGTCGATACACAAAAATCGATCTGAAAGCGGAACGCACCCACGACCAGATATGAGTGACTTCCGTCATGATGACTCAACTGATACCGACCAATCGTCTGCACATACTGCCACTGATGATTCTGAAGAGGACGATGACGACGGAGAAGTCGCAGGGAATGTGTCTGGAGAGTGTTTTTATAACTACTTCTATCACGGTTTTGATATATTACTCTCTACACCTACAGCTCCCTCTCAGCGGCCACCATCGAAAGAAAGATATAACCCTACTTCTACCTATAATATTGCATTAGATTCACCTTCACAGCTAGTTGCATCGAAACTGGTACTTCATGGCAATGTTCCTGGGTCTTATCCTTTCAATCGACATCGCCGGTGCAGATGGAAAATCGAATACCTGAATGTCCCGGGTGGGAAAGTTATTAATTCTGAGACTCCATTCAGCGAAGTTGAAGATAGTTTGTACAAAGAATGGAAGACCATATACAAGAACAGCGAGGAAGCGAAGTCCCGCCAGCGAGGTATGGTCCTCAATCGAGACTGGGGAGACAGTCCAGGGAGTAGTTGCGAACTTCTAGGTGGATGGGAGGATAGCGTACACGGGAAGCGTGCTGGCATCACTGGTGGTAGTGATAGTACAAAGGGCCTAGGTAATACGACACTTTTTGGATTTCCGGGACTGGTGTTCGAGGTGTTGAAGAATGGTACGGTGAGCGGACTCACAGTCTTTTGACGAATTGATTTAAGAGGAGCATTAAAGGTGTTTGGGTCACATAGGTTTGAGGAGTTCCTGGGGATTGCATGTACATGCACAATAGAGATACCATTTCACCTAAAACAGGGTTTTCTTTTCTACTGGTACTACTAAGACCGTAACCACTAGTCTTGATACTAGTATGCCTCCTCTTGGTACATTCCCCATGCAGTTCCTGGCAAATGAAGACCCTTGTCTTAACTCCGCCTGGATATGGCTCCAGTGAGGTGGGCACATACAGTGTACTTGGCTTCGTATTTATACATGAATCAACCCTGAGACTCATGTTGTTATCACGTTCCAATCCCGTTTCTCGTCTCGCAGAAGGCAAGCCTGCTTGACTGTGATTCTCTACGTTCTTTATATTTCTAACCACTCTCTAGTCAATCGTAATTCCACTGTATCAACCAACCGACCAATGAGGAGGTTCTTGTGCGTGTGTGTAGCAGTACCACGAATATTATAGTGCTGGGAAAGTAAATACCAAGGAGTTCTGTCTTAGGCCGAGTTTACCTTTTGGCTCTTAACGGTGTATGACTTCAAGAGGCGGATGACTTTATTTAAGGCAACTCAAGAGTATTGTACATTTCCAACTTGTGTCAGATGGCGGAAAGTTCTACCCGTGCGGTCTCGGTTTGGACCTGATATTCCCGCCGACTTTTTCATTCTATTGCAACTCTATGTCGAATATTACAAATCGTTCTTCTCTAAACATCGACCCTAAAATGCTCCATGACATTTGACAGTTGACACCGTAGGTAGACTTTAGCATGTGGTATTTGTTATATAACAGAATATGTAATATGGAATAACGCGTTCTTGGAGAGGATATGTGATAGCTCAAAGACGACAAGCTTGTAGTACAGAGCTTCACTTATTTCGTAAATGTGTTGTTTCTTGTACCCATCCCCCCTTCATATTCATGTCAGACGGTGAAACCCTGGGTGACGTGACATGTGACATGCGCCTCCCAAACTCATAGGACCATGATCTCTCAACCATACGGTGCTGTCTTCCCTTGCAGCAATTCTCCTCCTGACTCGGCGATTCGTCCTGTATACGGCAGAAAGCAAACATCCAAAAATTCGGACTCTGATAATCTTCCAAGGATCCTTGCATGTGGTCAGGTACCGTGATGTGATTCGCATCTATGTTTCAACCCGTAAAAAGGCTTGTTGCCTTTCCACGAAGCTCGTTGGTCAACGGAAAACAACGCTAGATCCTCCGGTAGATCTACACCATCTTGGCACATGCGACATCCTCAAGGTGCGAAACTCATGATGCACTTCCTTCTCTTATTTAATTCTACCTACACTTGGAGTCTTAACTTCTTACTTTCGAAAATTGCAATTCGAAAGAGACAAAGAAGATGTTTTCGTTACCGCTTGTATTGATGTTGCTAGGGTCATTAGCTTCGGCCCAGACAGTATATCTCATTCGTCACGGGGAGAAACCAGCAGACGACGACCAGACGGGATTAAGTGCAGCTGGAGTTCAGCGATCTCAATGTTTGAGGAATGTGTTTGGTGCTTCGTCAGCTTATAATGTTGGCTACATTCTTGCACAGACACCGAAAGCGAGTAAGTTTAATGCCATGGTATATTTGTCACCCTAGAAGTTTCTAGCTTGATACAGATTTACTTGCGTAAATGTTGCGAAGAAGAGAAGTCCGGAACCTAACGTGGTATAGATGGCAAACGCGCCCGTCCCCTTTTGACGGTTCAGCCTGTCGCTGCAGATCTGGGACTTTCAGTCGACACATCATGCGATCGAGATGATCCAAAATGTGTGAAGGACGCAGTAGTTAAATTCAATAAGAGTGGCAGCGGGAAAAACATCTTGATTTGTTGGGAACATGATGCGTTGACCGACATCGTGAAGGAACTAGGAATGAAGAAAGCGCCGACGTATCCAAGTGATTCGTAAGTAATTCCCAAACCAAAAATCTATCGTGCCTGGGTCGAAGCGGCTGATTTGCTGAATTCATGAGATACAGGTTTGATATCATATGGACAGATCCTAAGCCTTATTCTTCTGTCACTGCGATGACCTCTGAGAGCTGTCCTGGTCTGGATAGTTGAATGGGAGGTATAGGAGCCTTTCGAGCTTTTCCATAAATTGCTTGATTGAAAATGACCTGTGGATGGTGAGTCGCTTGTATATGCGTCTAGGATACGAAAACAAATAGTCAATAGTTCCTAAATACTCGATAGGGACTAAATATATACAAACAGTGTAACAGCTCTCACTCTCGCCGCACTATTAGTAGCATATGTACGTGCTAGAAACCCTAGCACAGTAAAGATCGAGCGGCACCGTTGAACACCCACATCAAATCTAAGATTTGCACCTAAAACCCCAAACCCCAAAGTGCTTTGAATTTACTCACACCAGACACTTTCAAAACCAGCCTTCTAATAGGCAGCGTGCTCACCCCCAACAATGCTTCCGTCCACAAATGTCTAATGTTGGTAATATCCCCCAGACATCGGCTTGAGGTCACGTATATCCTGTGGCCCATATTCAATTTTGACGACTCTATCAATATGAAAAGCTGTAAAAGAGCGATCATCCCATGGCCAAGTATATGCCTGTTGGGCGAATGGCATCAACCACTTGCTTGATGGTTGGCAGTTATCATTCCCGCCTTGATTTTTGCGTCCCCAAGCGCCAATACAGCATGTGGAGTGATGAACAGGAGTTTCAGGAGCTACACGGAAAGCGTACGTGCAGTCTGCTTCGCAGGCCATGTGCTCACCAGATCCAATCCCGTGCCCCGCGGGGCAGATTTTTTGAATATCATTTGGTGGAATATAGACGGTCAAGCTCTCCTTTTTGTTGAAACGCAATGAGACGCCAACGTTGTAACCATCAACTACAATAAACCTTAGTGGTGATCAGGATTATAGCCACACTGGAGCAGTACTTACCCAGGCTCTGATTAGCAAACGCCCACTTTTTTCCAGCACGATGTCCATTTCCTACAGTCCACTCTGTTTTGGTAATGGTGTTCTCCCGGTGGGGACATCTAGCGACACCACACATAGGAAACACTCGAAAGGCTCCGGAGTAATGTTGTCCATTTGCTAAGTTAGAGATGAGCGCCACTTCATGGCCCTTAAGTAGCCAGGTTTGAGGGTTCAGATTTCTACTTGAGTCCACTGAATTGACCTGTCTCAGAGTTCAGCAATTTGGTTTCACGACAATATCAGTATCATGGTTAACTTACAAATTGGGTGATCCCTAATACGGTGATCTCTCCCCAGACAGCAAGGTTGGAGTCGTACCCGTTGCGAATGAGCACGCAGGTATTGGAGAAGCTGCATTTCTTGAACTCACGAGACTGCATTGCTTCTTTCTCGCTTCCAAAGAAGACAGGAGTACGTTCGCGGGTCTGGTAATCACCATTTGCTCCCATTGCTCCAGCGGGAGCGGGGTTAGAGGCAGCTGTCATGCTAAAGAAGGCCAATATGGTCGTGACCTGCGAGAGGGAAAGCACCTGCATGCTTGCTAAAGTTGGTGTTTTGGATTAACTGAGTGAGATCTGAAGCGCGTTGCTTGTAAAGAGAACTAAATGGCAGTGGATGCCAGCCGTCTTTAACATATGTTGTGGAATTTATCTAAGCGCAAGTATGGTACCTAAGCTTCTATAGTAGCAATTTGTGGTGATCTTCTAGAATGACTTTTAAATCTATAGGATGGCATCTTATTGGCTACTAGAAAATAGAATTGTTTTGAAATGACAAAAGCTCTGATTCCCGTTTCCATAACGCTGGTTGTTGGGTAAACTGGACGTTTAGCGGGCAGCTCGTTCAGACTAAGTCCTGGACCACTGCCAACCGGCGTTTTTAGTAAGTTAAGCCATTTCCTAGATATAATACTAGTCACCAGGCAAATAAATGATGTTAAATATATAAATCGGAAATACAAGCTGAATTGAAAGAAAGTAACGTAGATTTGGCACTTAAAATTAAAGTTTTCATATGTTCCTACGAGAAGTTCAAATATTCGCACTTTCAAGAGAGGTTTGCTTTTACTTCGGAATTTGATATGATAGCGGTAGATTAAGGTTGGGTTGATAGCTATACTTAAAATATCTAAGTGATATAGAGAGTGAGAGTGATACAACGTCAAAGCAACGCAAATCAGTAATTGTTTGCCAAAAGTCTGTCTGGTGTTTTCGCTGCCTTCTTAGGATCATCTAAAATGCTTAGAATGATCTCAAGTACACAAATTCTTAGCATAAGCTTTATGTATTGTTAAACATACAGTGTTGCGCATTGACACGGTGGTTGGCGGTCTGAAATCACGATTGGCGCAACTTTGCATGAAGACTTCGTGAGACCGATATGCTAGAAGAAGTTGTATTTTTATTTTCATCTTTGAAACCGATAATGAAGTTCTAATCCAAACACGTTCGGCCCAAGAAACCAGCTCTCCTCAGTAAATCTGATACACCATTTCCACTAGGACGTATAGTCTGGGAGAATGCAGGACATAAAGAATGCTGAGAAGTTCGGAATGGCAACAATCCAGACACTGGGTGTGGAATACCAACTATTCAGAATTCATTTTTGTAGTGAGAGAAAGTACGTGGTGTCGATGTGATTTGCTATCTATTGAATGCAACAGAATCCTCGAATCTACTGAACGATTACTCTATACTATTATCTTGAAGCTGTGAAATGCTTCTGTGTTTAGAAATCGCTAGCTGAGTTCAAGTAAAGTTTGAGAATGACTTATAGTAGACTTCAATTTAAGGACTTCGTGCTATCTCTAGTTTTATATAGCTTTGTCGGAAATCTATGTCGGATGCTTTTATCCATCTGATACCACGTTCGATATATTAATACTTTTATGCAGTTATTGCTAATGGTAGTCGAATAACCAAATCTCAAAAGCTAATTCACAGAGACATGTATAATTATTGTTATGATGGGTATATTGTATTCATTCGTTTCCCACCTGTTCTTGTACACAAACGTCGCCGCCACCACCCCGCCGGGTTCACACGAGCTCCCATTCCTAATCATTTCTCAAAACAATGCATAACGTCAAACCTGGCGAGGCTGTTGCTGCTGCTGTGGAACCTTTGGCTGCTGTCCGCTGCCCGTAGCACCTCCAACCAAACCTCCGGCTGCGTTTGTAGCTCCACCAGCAACATTTCCAACACCTTGAGTAGTCTGTCCAGCGGCATTCCCAACACCATCCAGTGTCTGGCCAGTTGCGTTGCCCACACCGTCGACTGTCTTTCCTACCGCTCCTGTAACACCCCCTAGGAGACCACCTTGACCTTGAGCTTCATCACCGCCAGTGAGGGTTTTGTCAACGCTAGGAGACGTTAGACCGAGAAGGGAAGATGCCTGATTAGGGATAGCTACTCACCTGTTGGTCAGATTACCTAGAAGACCGGCCATTTTTAAACTATACTGAGTAGACTATTCAGCAATGTATAATCTGGTGTTTTGATAGAACTTTGCAATTCAAGATATATTAAGTTTTGAAGTTTGGCGGAGAGTAGGATACTGGAAAGGGATATTGAATTTTTGAATTCTTTAAATGTCACAGCAAAGTATGTCCTAGCAACTATTCCCTGAACTCCAAGAGCCCGTGATTCGTTTCTCGATCACAACAACTTCATCATCGCCCCCACACTGTTTCCACCTGTTACACATTGCATCATCCTCAATCACCTCCAGCCACAGCCCGCAATCTGTGCACGATCTATCGTCACAATAGCTGTAAGTAAAACATTGCTGTTATAATAACCCGAGATCTACAATGTACGAAGTAGCGATTGGAGGACGATAGATTTGGCAGGGTATTATGTAACGGAGCCACATCATCATCTTAAATGTAATTTGCCACTTTAGTACTAACGTGCAACGAAACTTCCGTAAAGATATTCAGAGGAACAGAAACAAGTTTATACTGCATACTCGTATATATCTCTAAATTACAACTTTTGTTTGAAGCGGCGTTGTGGCGTCATCTTGTCATAGAGTTGTTGCCTGAACGTTATTATTTTCGCAAGGCATAGCTGCTTGACACTTTATATAGCCTTTCAGCATAATTTGGCACATGATTACGCAGTCAGGCAGTCTTACGGGATATACCAAGACATAAGTTTATAGCTATCTAAACACTCAAGTAATTGCGATCACCTTTTATATATCATCTGCTGGAGCCTTGTTGTTTATTGAGTTTTAGAAAGGCATAGTAGACTAGACTTTATGCGAATGTCATAGTGAACATCTAATATACTTTCAATTTGCCTTTTTATTTTAGAATTTTCTTATCTGCCTAACTTACCTCAAATAGATTAGAAGCTAAGCACCGGCTAATGATAGATTTCAGATGTTAACGAATAAAACAGAAGAGAGGAATGGTAGACTGTTAATAGTGTTTAATATGATCTCGGTGACGTGTATATCTGCTCCAAAAGTAATCGCATTCCGCTCCTTAAGTCCCAGCCTTAACTGTCTCCTAAGAGAATCTAGTGTGAATCATGTTGAAAATTGCTCTCCATTTTGTGCGGCAAATAAGTCAGCTGGTATATTGCACTAGTGATGGAGTTTTAAAATAGGATAGAAAGTTGCACACGGGGCAAAGGGCCGTTCATTACGCTCTTACTCCAATATTTTTGACGCGCCGTTATCTAGCCTTGTCGTCGTCCAGTGGATGAAAAAAGGCTTCCAGCAGACCGCCCCTGGCTGTGCTACCCTTCTCCGGCTGCCACGAGAGTATGTTACTCGCGAAAAGCCAAGAGACTATTCCTCCCTTCTCTCTGGAAAGAAAACCTGAAGGTTTCGAGAACTTGAGTTCCTGTGAGGTTAGACACATGCGGTTAAATGAAGAGTGTATATATTGGGAAGAACATTACGCTGGCTAAAACTATGAGATACTGGCGATGATTTAATGGGTGGAATTGTGTAATTCATAAACATATACTTCTTTTATTCCTAGCCTTGTGAGCAGTATGCATTCAGCCTATAGGAAAGCTATAAGATACAACCACCGTCAGTACGGCTTGTCCTGAGATTCAGCCGTAACATTCCTAGCTTCCGTATTTAGTAGGTAACTATGGAGTTTTAGAAAGCCAAATATGAACATATTTATCTAACTTAAACTAATTTAGCCTGAATTATAGTAATCGAAGGAAGTTATATTATTTAACAATTTACCATTGTCGGTTCACACCATACGCATGGTTTTGACTCTCTTTGAATACACTGCACTAGTGCTCGGTGCGTATTGTATTCGGTGGTAATCAGTTGGTTTTGTATTGTATGATCTACGTAAGTGATGGTGTTGATATAACTACTGATCAGGTTCAAACGGAACACGTGACCAGAATGACATTCGGTCATTATACCGACAACCATGTTTATTTTTCTAATCATTTCCTTTATGCAATGTCAATTATTCAACGAGACCCAATTATACTAATACTATACCTGCTGATAGTACGGGCTTCTCAAATAGTGCTTTAGTATAAGATATGTGGACTTAAAAATGTCGGATCACTTGCTAGAATCTACTGACAAAAGATTATTGAGAAGTTTTGCAGTTTTGCAGTATTGCAGAGAAGCTATATAACAAAAAATTTATGCTAGCATGATTTTACTATTTGCTCGTATGGTAGTAAGCACCCACAACGGATATACATACTATAGCCAGGAATCTTGGTTCATGTATTTGTTCATGTGATATGTGAATAATGTGGAACCTAGTAAATAACCACTTGTCCTTTCTTCGTAAGTTTCCACTCAAGGAAAAACACGGAAGAAACCGCCCAAGTCTGAAATTGTCACTTAAAGTGGTTACTGAACTATAGATCTTGCTTGATGTAAGGACTTAGAGTCCACCATTCGCACTTTCCTCAGAGCACAGGCACAAGTAGTTTTTGGACAGGCTCCGGACGGAGAAAAATAAGTAAGACACTTTTACCATCACAAGACTCACAAACGTGACTCTTGATAGTTGAGCTTTGTTCTAATAAACCCCAGAGTTGTATAAGTGGTATCCAAGTATTAGCTAATACATCTGACAAACCCTGCATAATGTCACTCGGACCTCTGCCGCTTTATCTTAACGGTATTCCCGCGCCGCTATAAGAGCCGTTGCAGTTACTGTATACGAAAGTAAATAGACTACATGACTACACCAGTTAAGTGACAGTGGACGGTAGTTAGTAGTTAAAATATGGCAGTTTGTAACGAAGGAGTATTACAATATCGATCGTTGGATTTCCTTGTTTTCGATCAGAAACTTGAGAGTCTAGACCTTCGCAAAGACCTTCATGAATAGTGAAAACAAGTTTATGCTGCATATCTGTCGGATATCACGCCGAGTAGTTGTGGTGCTGTGGCGTCATGGGAATCGGATTTGAGCTTTGGATATTTTGATTGGTGTAGGAGTCGAGACGGTTAGAGGAGAATGTCGATCTTGTGATAGTGAAGGGTATGATTGATTTTGATTATCAGTTTATCAAAAAGAAGATAGGGGTCGCAATGAGCAGCCATGGACTAGCTTACCACGTAAAAGTGCCGGAGGTGGGGAATAAGTTGTGTAAGTCACTGGTGAACTAAGTGGGACTGTATTTCAGGCCCAGAATGATTACTTGTATTATCTTACAGATTTGGAAGGCTCGTAATTACATGTTACCAGCAAGCAATACTGCTAGTTTAATGCACTATTATAACCTACATCTGTTCAATGGCCCAAGGTGTTTCTCTAATGCGTTGGTTGTTAACTTCATCAGCTATGGGGTTTCCCGATGTTTTTGCTCCAATATTCATGACCCTGCATGAAGCACTTCTTGATCTTTGACCGCAACATTCATAAAAACCGCCATCAACCCACCTTTGAAATAGCATCCAATGAGCTAACTTGTTAGCAGTTACAGTTGCAAGGGTTCAGTTTTAACAACTGCGCTTACCGGCACAAGTTTCCGCAAGACGTTGCCTCCGACACTAAAGCACAAGGGAACTTACCAGCCATAGTACAGCATGTACGGAAGTATGTAGCACACGGGAGGGCACCAGGATCTGTCGGTAAATGTATGGACAGAATCGTGTCTCAAGATGCTGGCCTATATACTTGATGTTATGCGCCTCGCTTAACAGGAGAAAGGGGTATCAAGGCAGGGGGTAAAACTTGATTTTTGGCAACGTTTCCAAGCTACCCACCCGAGGAGGAGGACTCCGGTTCTGTGGAGCGAGCGTCGTATGTATGGGAATCACCGATCGAGATCTGGGAACACCCTTTTCTACCTATGGTGAATACGATTGTGGTTGTTTGTTATTGCGGGGAACTATTTTCGGGAAACCTGGAAGAATATGCGGGATTTGATGTTTGTCACTATTTGAGTGGCGGTATGCACTCTGACAAAGTCAAAGAGTCATTGAGATTTCATGTTCAAGTCTCTGTTCTTGCGGACGCAGTCTTGAATAGTGAAGCTCCGTGTACTTTCGCGGATGTGGGGAAGCATCAAATTAGCCGTACAGCCTTAGCAATGTCAAGAAATTTAGATGTGAATGCTAATGGAGTCTCAATCCCAGACCTTTGAATTCTTACTTTACTAAAATCCCCAGCATGCTTCCACTGCTCAGGTTTATCTAGAATCTCCTACCCTCTCGCCTGTGAATTTCCAACATGAACAAAACGACGGAACTCCACAAACGCCCCCTTAACGCTGAGTTTGCTTCAGATTGTTGGTTGAAGATCGTTGTCTAGTTAGACGGTATGTTACTCGGAATATAGGTTTGATAAAGGATTATTATTCTCTTGTGTAAATGTGTCAGCCAAATCGTAATGACTTCTAGCGAGCTATCACCTACAAGAATGTTATTGTAACATCTCCCTTGATCTTTGCTTTAAACAAAACTTCCATTTCAAGATTCAGATCCAACCGAATCTGCACAGGTTTCCTCTTTGGCTCGGTCTCCTCTTCACTCGAACCACTGTCCTCACTGGTTTCTACGACTCTTTTGGCCTTTCGTTCCTTCTTTTTCTTTGCTGCCTTCCGTTTCCGCTCCTTTTCGTCCCTATCCACATAAACCCCGATTGGTGGGCCTGACTTGTCGCCCCTCCTGATATTGAAAAGTGATCCTAGGCCTGACGGCGAACGTTTGGGATCGTGTCTTGGTTCTGGTTGGGGCTCAATGGTCTCTGTTTCTCTGGTGGGTGAAGACAGCTTTTCGGTCTGAGGCTTGGAACAATATGGACATTGCGAAGCTGGGGATTGTTCAGCAGTTACTTGAGATCCATGATTCGGTATTTGGTTCTCTACTGAAGGGAATGCATCTGGATCCATAGGTGCTAGCCTACCACTTCTTTGGGACCAAGGCAAACTTCCCTCTGAGGGAGGTGGAATCCTTCTTTTTTTCGGTTTCTTATCATCTCGATCGTACATATGTAGATCCGAAACTAGTTCTTTATCGTCTGATTCTTCGAACTGGTCTGGTTTCCTACCCCCACGTTGGTATTCGCGTGAGTCCGATGATATTTCACCATCATCTTCTTGGGCGACTTGAGCTTTTTTCCTACCGCCTCGTCGGTGAACGTAGGAGCCTTCTGATAGTTCCCCCTCATTCAGGTTGTTGATTTGATCATCTGGTATCCCCAGTTGAGATAAATCATCGGCAAGTGTCAGGGTGAGAGGAGGAGACGGTGGAGGCCTGGACTGATCTGATTCTGGGAATTTCTCATCACCAGTTTGGCTGAGTTTTGAGGAAGACCCCTCTTCATTCATTCTGAGTGTGATGTTTTGAAGAAGCTGAAAAGGTCTGTAATGGTTGACTTCGAAAGGTGCAGGTGTAGACAATGGCTCTCTTGGCCAGACGCGGAACGGACCTGCGCTAGGTTACATGCTTCATGCTTCATGCTTCAGGCCCTGTCCGACAGATATCGAAAAGGTTACATCGTTACAGTAATGAAGTGGTCTAAATACGAAGCATACATTCTGCTTGCTCCTCCGTTGGGAACGAATCAGAGAGGCAGAATTTATCGTATGACTTCACCCAACCGTGACTGTTTCTTGCCTCACACCTCAGCCTGCCGCGTGTTTCATGTGGCGCAAATTCAATTAATGGGTGTTGAACTGCTACTCCGACGCCCAGACGGCACTGAGATTTACATCATCAGGCATGATTTTCCAGCCACGTTAATGCTGCTTTTCTGTCATTTCTACTACTCTGCTCGGGAGAGGGAAGGCTGCTACTTGCACTGTCCTGTACAACTGAACAGCTGTACCTACTCCTCTGTGTGACTTCGTTGTCTTTTCTCCTTCCCACCAAAAGGGTGACAATGCACCAAGAACGCACAGGTCACTGCAGAAGGAACCTCCCGGGCGAATGAACATCATCCCAAATGTGAGTCTGAGCCCGAGCTGTCAAGGACAGTACTTAGCAGAGTAGTACCCGAGCTTGCCGCCCCGACCGCCGCTATATGGAGCCACACCCGTGGACATGGCGGGACTTATCGGTTTGGTCGTCCAATAGGTCCGAGGATTGGCTTTTCCTGTTATGCTGCCGGTGATCCGGCTAATCATAATACAGTACGTTGTATAAGACTCCGAGTCGAGCCGCTGGGGAATCCTTGGGCAGCTAGGGAGATCTGCACGTCGTTTAGCGAGCGGAATTCTCTACTGGAACGACATACGTACGACACGCTGTCCTCGGAAACCTGGGATGAACTAATGATTTCACTTAACATTGCCTCTCCAGGGACCAAAACCGCTTGTGGAATAGAGTCAGAGCGTTGCGATGAGGTACATATCCAAGTTATCCACACGTTTTGGTGGAAATACAGCTTTTCAAGGGTAGCTTCCTTGGCCCCCTTGGGCTTGCTGGGACCTGGCCAATAATATCCTCTCGCTTCCTTTGTTGACATGCCCCTTATTGAATTTAGCCACCGTGTGCCTGACATTTCATGCACATTCGACCAACTTTGGTAACTATGCAATGGTCAATACATTGATATCTCAAATAGCACACTTTATGCACATTGTAGGATACGGTACAAGGATTGTGAATCAGGGCGAAGGATGGGGGCCTCATGACAGAAAGAACCATCAGTTTTCAATATTTGATGTAGCTGAGAGGCAATTTCATCACACAAGAACAGGAAGGTGATGTATTCAACAGGTATTATGATTCGTTCGCTCGTTCACGAATTCTAAGATAACTCCAAATGCACCTCAAATCAAGCCCCCGTGGTCTCTCCGGACCAGGTTCTACCAGAATTTAGTCCCTCCTGTCGGCCCCATTAGGAAATCTAATATACAAAGGATCCTGATTTTAATCTCACAGAAGTCCAATCGTTATATCGCCCTTCACTCTCGCATATCTGCGTAATTTACATCAGCCCAATTGTAACGTCTCCCTTGACTCTGGCATAACTTTGAAAGAATTAGAACCTTTGATTTTTCTGGCCCGCTGAGGTTGAAATGGTTTAAAGAAAGAGGGGTAATGAATCCAACCAGATGACGACAAAACAGAGTGGAGTAACTTACAGGTCAACCTCTACTTCAAGATCCAACTCAATCTTAATCTTCAGACTGCTATCTCGGACCTCTTTGGGCTGTGGACGGTCCTTGATGCGAGATTCTCTGATTGCACCAGTTCGCCCACCCATGTTCCCCGTCACACGCTGGTCTTCTGGAACGGGTTGATATTGCTGCTGATATTGCGGCTGTTGATACTGTTGTGGTGGTGCCATTTGCTGGTTTGGTTGCTGGCTGTAGTTGGGAAGTGGGTTTTTCTTTTGTTGCCGTGCACGCTGCATGGTTCGTGGTGCTGGAGCGGGTGCTGAAGGAACAACTTGTTGCTCTTCCTCCATTTCCTCGGTATCGGAGTATCCGTATTGAGGCTCCTCGTTATCAGAAACCATTTGTTGTTTGTTTTCACTGTGTTCTGTTAAGAGGTGTGAGACGACTTGACTTGAACATGCGAGCTTACCCGTCAGACATGTTCGCGATTTGGGAGGTAGGGTAAGTAGTATATTGGAATATTTGAAAGTTAATTAATGTAAGTAAGATGTGAAGTAATGAATACTGTAATCTCAGATATGGTCAATGGGGTATGATTCTGATTCTAAAAGTTGTAGACGCTGAGAGCTCTTTTATATACGTTTAATTTTGAGAGTCGATCCACACCAAACGTCATTGGTATTCACTGGAGGAAGATGCAAGTTTTTTGTGAAATTATTATGTGGCTGTGATTCATCTACTTTCGTACACACAGTAGCAAATCTGAGCAAGTGATTTCGTCATTTTTAAGTCGTAAGTCGCCTCTTGTCCCCGTTTGATCGACATAGCCACCCCATTTTCCCCAACAGGGGACCTGTGTGATGGGTAATATCATGCAAATCTTACTTCCCCCATATAGTTGGCACAGGAATGTAGCTGAATTACCTAGACCCCTCGCATCCATTTCTGCACTCCACTTTCTTTCGACGTCAGATCATTCATCCACCACCAATAGTTTTTTCCCAATACCTCGCTTAATGAACTATGCAGACATCATTGTACCACACCAATGGCTGAACATGCCACTCATCACTACGTTAATCTAGAGAAAACAAGTTTTGGTTTCATGTCACTCGCGCGGAATTCTAATTTAGGTAGTCGTTCAGTTACAGTATAATCAACGCTTTCGGCGACAAGGTGCTCTCAAGGTCGTAACTTTGAGTAATTTTACCCCCTAAATGTTCTAGAATTTTCCACGACGTTACAGTGGCTCATTTACCGTCATATTTGAGTTTTGGAGTTCAGCTGCGCCAGCTACATTCTGACGCAAACAGTATACTTCATTGTTCCAAAGGAATAGAGCGTTCTGCTCAGCAACATAATCACAATTAAAACGCACGAAAGACTTTGAGACTGACGACTTACGTATTCATTGCTATTTGGAAAAGTTAGTTTTGAATTAAGAGATGGTTTTGGGAATTATCACCTCGATTGCCGCCTGCCCAGCAATCATCGGCACCACTGAAGCTGTTCGACAGGGCCAGAGACAAAACGCAAAAGAAAAGCATAGAGGACGAAAATCAAATCTTTTGGTGTCATGTTCAGATCCATCTCGAAAAGCGAGAGATATCCATGGCGGCGCAGTCATTTTGCGTGACGGCAAGGTAAATCACCACTACATCATCACTCACTAAATCATCACTTCAAGACTATGAGCTAACTGCTATTCCAGCTCTGGGTGACAACGGTGAACCCAAAAGCCAAATTCGCAAGCTGTTCAGAACAAGCAAAGAAAGAAGACAGAGTAGCGGAACGAGGACATCTGTTTGCAGGTTACTTCTTCGGTTACCCAGGAAGCACATGGGGTCGCAAAGGTGAAGGCTTTGTAACTACCATCTCAGACGACCCTCCACAGCTGAACTGGGTTTATGTGGATAAAGATACATATGAGGTGAAATATGGGCTGAAAAAAGACGCGGAGGGGCATATGGTTGGGCCTTGGAATTGCACGCCGATAGATCGAAGGTTGTCATTTGATGGCTGGGAGGGATTTACGGTAGTGGAAGAGGAACCCAATTCTTGGGCACTGTACTTTGATGTCGATGACGATGGGTTGGATGGCAAGGTTGATGAAGGGGTTAGGATCATGGAGATTGAATTGACGAGACAAGAATTGAGGTTGAGGAAACAGGACGCCTACCAAGGTTAACAACGGGGTTTATTGGAGTTTGGATTCACTAAGGCGGTGCATATGGTATATGATTTTAGGTCTATGTTAGTTTTCATTCTTAATGTCTATTTTGCAGTACACTAGGTCTCAGTAAGTCGTCAGGTACCAGGTCTCTATAACCATCAACTCGAACGGAGGATAATAAGATCACGCTGCTATACTTGCTAGCCCAAATAATACGAGTTTGTAAAATCTTTGTAAACATATGCGTATATACAATGTTTTAACAATCGACGCTAGGGACTGTATTCTAGACGCTAGACTAACATAATCGAGCACACTAACCCCTCTGCCAAATTTAAACTCATACCGATGCCCGATGACAGTTAATCACCCGCCGCTAGAAAGACTGTGACACACAAACTTCACTCACACAAGCCACATGCCACCCCTACTAAGGGATCAATACGTCATATTATCTATCAAAATCTTGTTTCTTAACAAACTTGTGTAGCCGTGTAACCTTTGACTTGTCTGGGAAGTATGAGACATCATGCGATGATGCAGCAATGCTAGTACACACAAAACCAAGTCAAGTATCGCTGCCCTCAAAGATTAACATGCCATTTTAAAAATCACATTTTTAGGGTCAACCGATATCCCCAGTATCCTTCGGAAAAAGACTTTCCTCTTAAGCAATACAAGCAAAATTATTAAAAATGGAGTGGGCACGCACAACATCGAAGCCGTACTACGACTCCACGATGCGATGGATTGAAGATACCTACCTCAAATATTTTGGCGAAAATAGAACTTCCTATGGTGCAAAAGGTATTGTAACCCATTCAAAAATTATGTTTGAATATGACCTAATGAATTTACAAAGAAACGCTACACAAGGCGGAAATCTCAGGGAATGAGGATATCGATGGGATTCAGAGGAGTGTTGGGGATGCGGCTGCAAATACGCTGGGTGATAAGGGACTCCTTGGGGGCGTAGGAAATGCGGTTGACAAAGGAGCATTGAGAGGTAACGTGTAGAGAGGCTGATATCGCATGTGAGGTTTTGGGGAGTTGGGTGTTTGGGCCAACGTCATGGGAATATGGATAGGGTTATGAAACTTGATATCATTAAACAGGAGCTATACAAAACGCACTTCTAATAAGAATACATGTAAACCGAAATAATTCTGAAGACAAGTGACCATCGTGAGGCCTTTAATCGTGACCCAGTCCTTCCATCTTCGTCTAGTCATCCTTCGTAACCTCGTAAACATCCACCACTACTCCAGAATCGACACTTGGTGATCTTCCATCAACCGGTGGCTCATCTAAAATCTCTACAGGCAGAGGAACCTGAGTTGCATTTTCAAGTGTCGTTGTCTTTTGCAGCTCCTTGTTATCTTCTGTTTTCTCATCAGAAGCTTTGAGTTTCTCCTTATCTCCCTTCAATGGCGTTTTGAAAGTCGGAAGGGAGAATGTCGGCCTACTTGGCATGGATGGTAGTGATACCGAGGGTCTTGGAACAGATGGCATTGAAATTCCACTGAAAGGCTTCGTAATTCTTGATTTCCAAGTCGTGGCTGCATCATCGTCTAGAGGCAATGGAACAGCAGCCGCCCGCTTCAGTGCTTCTTCATCAACGCCTCCATCTTCCGGTAGTGGTAGTTCACTAGAGCTTAGAATTGCTTGAAGCTGCAGTTCATCTTCGGAAGCACTGGTTGATTTGGTAGCATCTTGTAGTTTGCCGTCATCATCGAAAAGTCGTTGCTCAGATATGCTTTGTGCTCTTTGACGCGTGTCTGGTTTATAGTCATCGATCACTTTTCGTGGATCAATTTCTACCCACTTCAGTACCACCTCCTTCGATCTCAGAACCATTTCCTCGTACTTCGGATTTTTCTCTCCTCTAAACATGCTGCAATGAGCTTCAATCTCATTCGCAGCCTTCGGATTCGCTTGCTCCTCGAACAAACACGCGGTTTCCTTCTCCGCCGGCACCGCACAAAATGTCCGCTTCGGAACAAAATATCCTCCAGTCCAGTAGCCATTCTCCCCCAAACTGGTATACAAGTTAACAACTCCAACACCCTTCAACTGTGCTAGCCTTTCCAATCTTGTCTTCAGCTGTGCTTGTTTCATCAAAGCGCCAACAAATTTAAGATGACTTCCCATCCACGCAAATCCTTCCCCGATACTATCCCTACTCACGTATGCAAGGCCTTGGGAAATGTTCTCTTTATTGACCTTCGACCAGCTCTGAGCGATGTTATCTCTATTCACCATCGATAACCCCTGAGCAATCTCGGTGCGATTCATATAAGCAGCTACACCACCGGCCACAATCGCCCCATATGTCCCACTGCGAGCGGCAATTGCATGCCAGCGTTTCCACACAGGACTCTGGTGGGCTGTGTGAGTTACCATTTGAGAGGCGGTTGCGCCGGCGCCGAGAGTGGAGACAGCGGAGGCGATATTCCAGATCGAGGACAGATTCTGGTACTGTGAGAAAGCACCATAGGCGAACATGGAGCGAGAAAGACCATTGAAAGGAGTGTCAAATGCAAGGACACCATGGATCAAAGGAAACATCAAATTGACATTTGGGTCTGACGAAATGGGGCGGTTGTCTAGTACCGAAAATAGTGTGTCTGCTGCTACGAATCCTCTGATGTTGTTAGTAAACTAGGCCACATAAATATTACAAAATATGTTTCACGAACCCCATAGAGTGAGCTATGATTACTACGCTCACTGATGGGTGAAGAATCGCCAATGGAGTCGCAGCATTTGACTCTATATCTGTCACCCGTTCTTGAAGCCTGACTAAGTTAGATTCTTCCTAAATGATTCATCCAGAGAGAACAAACCATTCTCTAAACGTCTCAACACAAGCAGCAAGATCTCCTCTGGTCTCATATTTTGGATAAACGGCTGTGTGTACCTCAAGATCCGATCGTTCTTCACTCACTACGCGTTGCAGATGCTAGATATTTCTTGTCAGCGACGATTCCGAATGAGATGCATGCAATACACTTACTTTTGGGAACTCAAAGAAGGTCTCTTCGTCCCCTTTGAAGCCATGAATGAAGCATAATAGCAGTGTTTTGGCCATTTTGCCTTTGTTGTTTTCGAACCCCTTTTTCAGTTCGCTTAGGGCACTACAGTATGGAGTGAGGGAGGTCGTCGAAGATGGTGCAAGGATTACTTACGACTGTCCTGTTTGACGGAAGGTATGAATGTGGCGAGGCTGTGGCTTGACGTATGTGGTGAGTATATATTTTCACACAAGTATTTAACTGCAATTGTGTAAGAAGCAGGGAATCAAAATGGTGAGTTTGCTATATCACGACGTCATCTCTGGAAGGCGGGGTTGAGGAGGCGGGTGGTGTCAGTGATAGTCAGTGACTGACTTTAGGGGATGCGGACCTCTAAGCTTCAACATTATACGGCTAAACCATGTTTCTTATGTGCCGTGTCCCCCTAGTGTAGTGTAAGGAGCCTAGAAATCAGTGCTTGAGAGCACACTAAATGGTACAGTTTGGAGTCAAACTTTTGTATTACAGCTATGGTACTACTATGTAGGTGCAGTACATTAAACAAATTGCATCCTCATTATAATTTCATGACCATAACACCGATATCCTACTGAAATGTTGGGATCTTGATCGTAACACTCATGCCCTCTTTTGTGGTTTGCACATTAATCTCAATTCCCTTCCCATCCATACTCCCTCCTCCAGAAGGCGATATAGCCTTCATCAAATCGCCAGTATTGATGTTAATACCATTCATCGAAGCTGTATTGGCTTTACCTTTACTGGTGTCTTGAACCTGGTCCGTTGTACCTTTGGCCTGGTCGCTAACCTTTCCTGTCTCTTCTTTAGATCTATCAACCAGACCACCAGTAGTATCTTTCACATTGTCTGATTTATCCTTTGCCTGGTCAGAGATACTGTTGGTAGAATCTTTCAGCTCGCTCCTTCCACGTTCTGCTTTGTTGGTAATAGCTGATTTGGCATTTCCTACCCCGTCATCAGCGAAGACACCTTTCGGATCCTTCACAATCTCTGCTGGTGCGAGGTTGCTAATAGTATCCGTAGCTTTGGAAGGGATCTCTTTTCCTTGCTCGGCGGCATCACTGACTTGATCCTTCGCCCCCGAGGCTTTATCGGTGATACCATCTGTAGCGCTTTTGCCTTGATCACCTACAGGCTTAGCTGAAACAGCAGCATCATCCAGTAGCCCGCCTGTTTTCTTCTTTGCTCCTCCTAATGTATCATGACCCTGTTTGGTAGCACCGTCTGTCAACTCCTTTGTCTTCCCGGTCGGATCTTTGGAGACATCTGGAACAGATCTTGCCTTATCGTCTACATTTTTGGTATTCTTGGTATCGTCAAGTGTTTTTTGACTTTGCTCCAATGTCTTTGAAGATCCCGTTTCTGTACCATTGCCCGTGTTTTCGGAAATCGTATTCAGTGGCGCACCAGATTCTTCATGGTCAGTGCTTTCAGCATACTGCATTGATATTAGCAAACTGAGTTGGACAAAACTTTAAATCGGTGAAAGCTACTTACTTCTTCTTCTTCCTCTTCGTCTTCTTCTTCTTCGTCTTCTTCATGGAACTCTTCACTACCGACATCTTCAGATTCTTCACCACGAACTTCCTCGTCCTCAACATTTTCGGAATCTTCTGCTGAGAATTTATTAGACATTTAGTGATTTGATAGCAGCTGTACTTACCAGCACTGCTGTACTCCTTCACACTATTGTCAGCTTCCTCTTCGCCACTTTCTTCTTCATCAAGTTCCTCAGATTCTGGTTCTGGGACAGGATCCATTTCCTCCAGTTCTGATTCTGGCTCAGGATCCGAAGCAACTTTATTTTCTTTTTCGGTTTCTTTCGCTGAATCTAAAGCACCAGTAGCTTTCTCTTGAGCATCTTTAAGTTGTTTGGACTCCCCGATCTTTGAATTATCGGCCGGATCTTGTTTCTCCAGGGCCGAGGTATCGGGAGCTTCGGGCTTCTCAGTCGGCGCTTCCGGGGCTGTTGGTGTTTTGTCGTTTGAAGCGCTAGAAAGGTTAGGCCTCTCATCGGTGTTCTGGGCAATAATCTTCTTTTTCTTCTTTAAGATCTTCTTAGGTGCTTCGCTAGCTTGGTGGGTTTGCTGCTTAACATCGTCAACGTTCCCAGGTACGTTCACAGGGTCCTTTGGCTTCTCCACTGGTGCCTCTGGACCTTTGAGACCGTCGAGATCTTTGGCACTAGACGCATCGGGCTTATCAACCGGTGTTTCTGGGATATCAGGAGCATCAGGACTTTTGGAGCTGGGAATGTCGGGCTTGTCGTCAGTCTGGGGGATGAGCTTCTTTTTCTTCTTAATTATCTTCTTGGGAGCATCACCGGCCTCATCAGCCTTCTCCTTCACTTCATCCCCTTTGTTCGCATCAATTGGCAAGTCAGGCTTGTCAACCGGAGCTGCTGGTAGGCTAGGCTTGTCTGCCTGGCTCTTGGGAATGTCGGGCTTATCGACAGTTGGGGTATCAGGTTTGTCAGTGTTCACAGCACCAGGAGCTGGAACGATCTTTTTCTTCTTCTTGACCATTTTCTTTGCCGGATCAGTTGCGCTGCCGGTGGTGTCCTGAACCTTTTTGATTTGGTCAGGCTTGTCGACTTTGGGGAGCTCAGCCTTCTCTAACTCTGGTGATGGTGTAACAGATGGTTTCTTTGGGACTCTCTTTGGCGATTCCGGTGCTTGATCCTTGCCTTGATCTGGTGTAATTGTGCTCTTCTTCTTTACAATTCGCCTTGCTGGAGTTGGTGTAGGAGTTTGGGCTGTATCGCTCACACTGTGCACTGCAGACTGCACGCTTGGTGTTTTTGACACACGAGGTGGCTCTGGGGTGTTCTTCCCAATTGAATCTGTCGACGGTTTGGAAGCGTGTTTCTTTACTGAGTCTGGACTTTGCGGAATCTTCTTCTTCACACTCGTAGGAGACTTCGGAACTTTGTTCTCCGCCGCTTTCATTGGGCTAGGAGCCATTTTGTTGCTTGGGATTGACATATCGCCTTTGAGTTGTTCAACCTCGCTTGTGAATGGAAATGGATCTCTGAACCTAGGTCTGGGATTCTTTGAATTGGGTGATTGGTTTATGATATGGAAGAATAGGGCAAGAGTTTTGAGGAAGTACCACAAGAGTATGAGATATATGGTGTTTTCTAAGTTGAACATGAACCTTAATCCTGACGCTGGTGAGGTCACGGAAAGAATTCCATCAGTGTCTTCCTCAGGCAATGGTGACGAAGAGAAAACCCCTACCATGCTTGCTGCAGTGGGTAGATGGAGGGGCTGGAGGGGGTGGCGCTCAACGATGGCATATTGCAGGTCTGAGCTCCCATATTGATCAGATGCATGACTTTCGTGTACCCATATGTGACGGCATGGAGAACTCAGAATTGGCTTGGTAAAGGATGGATTTCTTTGCAATTTCCATGCCTAATTAGGAATTACCATATTGTGAATTTGAAATATTCATACCACGTAAATCTCTTATTAGGCTGGGAACTCCACTCACTGTAAGTGGAATCTTAGCGGTGGGGATTGACATACCAAAACCTGTTTCTGTGCCACGACGATTGCGGAGAACTTAAGTGGCTTGGAACTCGGAACATTGAGACCAATCCACCATAGAAAATCTGATACTGTTCCACAAGGTCTTTGAAGTTCAAAGAGTGACGCCACAGCTGTCGTTGGTTTAGGAAGCTGGAATGGATGATTAAGCGAGCGACGCTGCTTGAAGCACCAGAAACCTGGTTAGAGCATGGCCATAGAGCCATGGTCTTGCAGGTCTCCCGAGTGTAACGATCCACTGGTGATCGACGCCTTGGCATTAGTATTACTTATATTACGAATACACGAATGATGAAAGTGTGGCTCCCTGCTGAATGTCGATCTCACAGAGAGATGCCTATGACTAGGCTTGAACAGGTTGCCGATTACTCTAATAATGCGCTTCTGAAGACTGAAAATACGATCGAAATCTTGGTATATTCCCTGCCATATGGATCAGCATATGCATAAACATGGCATTAAAACAACAGCCTTGTGGAATTTCAAACGTTGTTAGCTTCTGGATCTGGCATCTGGGTGTGGCTGATGACGTGGATGTTCTAGTCTATACTTCTAGTAGGATAATTGGAAGATATTAGACAGCGCAGGACTTCAGGTGGCTGATACCACGGACCCAGGTTGTTGTTCTATTACCTCAAAGGGTTAAGATTGCTATGTTATGTCTAACAGGTGGGGTTTTATCCTCTGTAGCCTCAAGCACACATGCCATTTCATCAGTTTGATAATTTCCGTTTGGGAAAATTGGCTATTCATGATGTCGATCTGTTTTGATGCTCTCAAATCCTGTTATTTTGGTGATAATTTGAAAGCCCTGCGTCACAGGAAGGATTCTTCCTACCACTTGAAGGCATTTACGTTTGTTGGAGTGTACTGGCTAGAGCAGAATCTGATTTTCTCGTTTATCATGATGTCAGAGCGAGTCGATGCATTGTTCCCAGTGGCTGGAGCCCCCTCCTGGCTCTGTCATAGCCCATAGGAAAAGCTGTGGACTTAGAATTGTAATGACGTCTGTTCCTAGATGTAAAGTAGCTTTATAACAAACAGCTTGCTCTTACCGTATATCACAAATCCAATCACAGATCATAACATACTTTGCATCTGCTTACACATTGAATTACTCACTTCTACATTTCTAGAAAGAAACATATCACAATATACTCCTGTCTCAGTAAAATAATTTTGGAAACTACTCGCAAATATGGCAGATACTGCCGTCCAACAAGCACCTAACTTACCAAAAACACCCAATAAACCCACACCAAAGAAAACTCCGATCTCAGAAAAGGGTTCGGAAGCACCAGTATCGGAAAAGAAAGAGGCTGCAAAGATGCCTTCTAGAGTAGAGGAAGAAGCGACCAGTCAAGTAGCTGATACTGGTAAGTTCACTCTTCGCAACGCATTTCTTTAAGGAGCAAGGACGACCCATCTAACTTTTTCATAGCTGCTGAAACCAATGGAGAACACGAGGAGGGCCGCACAGAGAACGGGCAGACCGAAGACGGTAAAACCGAGACAGTGGAAGAAGCCACGAATCCAGACTTGGACGATGATGCTGAAGAGGCAATCCAAGCTGGGTCCGTCGACCAAGACGGCAACGTTGTGGATACCAATGGCAACGTGATCGGTAAAGTCAATGGGGAGAATGCTTCGCAATTCAACGGCAGCGTGGTAGACCAACAGGGAGATATTATCGACGAGGAGGGTAATGTTATCGGTCAAGCCAACTTATCAGAAGCCGTTTCGAACGCCAAATCGGAAGTTGACTCGAAGGCTGATCCAGTCCCATCAGAGGTTGGATCGAAAGGTGATGCAGTACCTTCACAAGTCGGTTCTAAGGTTGATGAGGCAGCTGCCAACAAGCCGGAACTCACTGGGCCCTTTGGAGTGCAAGACAACGGGGCGGTTACCAACGCAACAGGAGTACCTGTTGGAAAGCTCGTTGATGGAGAGCCTCAAGATCTTGTTGGAACCTCTATCAAAGATATTGACAGCCAAGGCAACTTAGTGAAAGAGAGCGGCAGCATTGTGGGCAAGGTAGAGCTCGACAAGGCTGCTGATGCCGCTCCATCTGAGGTAGCTCCATCCGAAGCTGGCTCGAAGTTACAAGATCCCGACACAAAACTAAGTGACGCCGGCGAGAAGATCGAAGACCCAGAAGCGAAAGTTGATGAGACGGGAGAGAAAGTTGTAGACTCAGAATCAAAGCTGGGTGAAGCTGGGGAGAAGGTGGATGAAGCTGTAAGAATCCCTTACCTTCATTGCAACTATTACTAATCAAATCAAATTAAAGGGAGAGACTCCAGCCACAGATGTGCCA
>Ga0247734_1000860_pt1 | contig 24715 bp, 24 predicted proteins | sample UWRJL103311B2_FD_180933 | JGI IMG/M metagenome (GOLD analysis project Ga0247734, IMG submission 180933) | Plant litter microbial communities from Arlington Agricultural Research Station in Wisconsin, United States - UWRJ-L103-311B-2 | ecosystem: Environmental > Terrestrial > Plant litter >...
ATCCTCCTGGATCGACAGGTTATCCAAAGAAGGCTCTATGTTAGCATATATCCCAGATAAAGCATCTGGGCGCTTTTGGAATTGTGAGCCCTCATCTTCCGAATCTTCATCTACATTTTGGTACTGAAGCTGTCTGGACACAAGCCACCGAATGGTAGCTGGTAGATTTGTTAGTCCAAGGGAATTCCCTGAATCTTTAGTTTTGGCAGATGAATTAGGAAGTCTGTCCAAGAAGGATAGCGATGCTATGGCGCAATAGGTATACCCAGCTGTCAATTTTGTTAACGTAAGATCCTTGCAGTTTAAACAAAACTTACCATGTGCCTCATGCTGAGAGGATTCTGAGATTCCCCCATCGAAAGTCTGCATTCGTCAGCATTCGCTCTCTCGTATCATCCTTATCACTTACCTGTCCAGCTTTTATATGTGCCACCAAATTTTCCACATCAATATCCTCAACCTCGGGATCATCCTCATAACCCCTCAGCATCCACCGAACACTCATTGCCACATAACAATGCCTCATATCCCTTCCTCCCTCCACAACACCCTCCTTTGTAATTAATTCCCCAAAGCTTCCATCCGTTCTTTGTAATTTCTTCAACCATCGTAAACACTTCACCCGATGCACTCCATCCAACCTTCCCACGAAGCTTAAGCTCATCAACGCAAAGCATGTCGCCGGGAGATTTGGTGGATCCATTTCTTCTCTGCCACCTCCATAGCATGCATCTGGAAATTTATGGTTTGGGGATCCGCAGAAACCGCCAGAAGGGTGTTGGCAGCTGAGGATCCAGTTACGGATCTGTGTGCGTTGAGAAAATGGAATAGGTGGCGCGGAGAGAAGATCAAGAGCTGAAAGAATGAAGAAACCAAGGGACATGCGAGAGGAGTCGGTGCTGGTATAAGCGGTAGGGAGAAGGGACTTTAAACATCTTTGCCAGTATTTGATGTGAAGCTCCTTATTGAGCTTAGAGTTTGCCATGGTATTCCCTGGTCACTGTGTAGAAATGTTGTCAATTTTAAGCTTAAGAGAAGGACTGCGACAACTTCTAATTGGATTTCTCCAGTACTCGGTACAAAGAATGAAAGGTGCAACTGTGATCTTCCAATTTGATTTAACAACCCCCTCGGCGGAAGATCTGTCAGAGCTCAAGCTCCATTTGTTTATTTTTGGTGTGGAGCCAGAGTTTGCCCCGGTTAGTACCGCCTGTCTCGGAAAAACGATACGCCTAAACGTAATAAGGTTGGACCCCTGCCAAAGATTTAAGACAAAGATACTTTGATCACAGCCTTTGTTGCCAGCATGACCATCCCAACCAATCCATTCAATATCTTTCCAGTTGAAGGCATCTTCTCCCCCATCAAATACCCTTCTATCTAGAGTATTAAAGAACATATCTCATCATGGCATTAATCTCCGGCGCAACGATCATAACCTCTCTCTCCCTCTTCCACATCACCCTCGCCTTCTTCTTCCTCACCTCCCCAAATACCATCGCTGACCAAACTCTGGTCTATATAATCGGTTCAGCTATGGGAATGGTACATTATTCTTTAGCAGATTCTTTAAATTTTACTAACGAACTATAGCCGCATGCTGCATCATTTGAAAATAAATCAGCCTCGTTGTCATTTCTGGCAGCTGTGCTTTTCGTTGTTGGCGTTACTGATTTGGTATCCGTTTCTCTGCCCGAGGAGATCTCGAGCTACCATTGGGGATCGCAGGGTATTTCCTCCCACCTTTACCGGTCTATTAGTAACTATTTGTTTGAGGATTCAAGAGCTAACAAAGTCACAGCACCGGTCCGACTAATTATGTTTTTCGGTCTATGTTTCTATTCCCATGGCTTCAGCTCTGTCTCCCCACTCTACACACCTTCAACCTACACGGCCTCATCCTGGGGCGAAGGGCTCAAAAACCGCGTTGTTTTCACTTGGGCTTTCTTGGAAATGATAACATGGTTTTGGGCATTTGTTACGCTGCGAGAGGAAAGAAGAGAAATGGCGTTGAGGCTTCAGCAGAGAAGAGCTGCGGAAGAGGACCGGTTATGATTAACCACGAGCTAAAAAAGAATTATGCAATTCAGCAGTTTATAATGAATGAATGAATGAAAGTGCTCTAATGTGTTATCCTATAATATATTATGCATTGATACTAAGATAGAAAAGATTTGGAGGGTCCTCGGAGTTGAAATGGCCTATATTTCAGTTGGGGGAGGCTTGAAATAGGAAAAACCCTCTACAGAGTCTTTCCAGCTTTCGACAACTTCTCCGGCCCATATCTCTCGGAAGTTATCATCAATCAGGGTACTGATAGTGTCTACAAGGTCTATTAGTATCTCGTTAACCGAATATTTAAGGAGGAAAGGGGTAATATATGTATACCGCTGAGAGATTGGAACTCCGTTGAATCAGCATTCCCGGACAACGAATCTACGACCCAATCGATCAAACCTCCCTCATCAAGTCTTTTCTTAATACTTGTTGACTTCTTGATGACAATTTGTATCAACTACGAATTTTTGTTAGTTTTGACCAAGGTTTGCAGGTATGAAAAACGCAGAGGGCCTGATGAGTGCAAGATGAGAAATGTTCTTACCCCCGAAGCGCCGGTAAACATCTCCTCTTGTAGAGTTGAGGCAGCCCAAACTTCTTTCAGACTCGTCGAACCTGCCTTGGGTTTCTTATCACTCATAAACTTGAGAAACTTCAACACCTGAAAATTCGTCATTAGTATTCAATACCAGAGTATAATGAAGTCTGTTACGTACTACAGTCCCAAGATCATATCCCATGTAGAGCAATTGTAGGTCTGGCTGGCAGGTTGGTGGTGCTTCTGTGATACCAGTGATGGCGTCGTTCATCAGCTTTAACTTTTCGCAGATTCGTTCGCAGTAAACTACTATCGATTAGCTACGGTGAAGAATGTGAAAGTTTCGAGGCAGAAGCTATTTCCTTACTATCTTTAGCGGTGTCGGATGGAGGCTGATTTTCTAAAGATTCGTAGATGATGTACGTCATTACTTCGCTGCACTGGACGGTGAGTCGCTCTGAAAAGGTCATATCTATGCCACATTAGAGATCTGTGATATTATACGTCCAAGGGATTAGGTATGTTACTCTTGAAGCCACCTTCATGTTCCTTTGGAAGTTGCTCAAAGCCACGAACGATGGTTTTAACTTCTCCTACAAAAGGCACATGGTCCAAGGATAAGATTAGTACTAGTTTCTCGCTCAGAAGGTTTGCGTGAGTTTGGAATTTCTAAGCTTTGTTAGAATAGATGCCTTCTTAATAGGGAATCAGACTTGCCGATGTCTCAGGGACTAGGAAGTCAAAAAGTGAAATAAATCGAGGTGACTTGGTGCTTTCGAAATTGGGGAACACATTGTAATCATTGGTGTCTGATATCATCGTTTCATAGAGCTCAGCACTGGGTACTAAATATGTTAGAATTTTGTGTATTCAGAAGGATGCATCAAGCTCACTGAGGATATTATGGCCACAGAGCTTAGCAGTCAATGGCCGGTTTGGCAAAAGAAGTCTCAATATTCTTCCACTTTCAATTACTGAAGAAATCGAAGCGACTGAACGATTCAAGGTCTCGAGTGCCTCTGTGATTTGGAAGATAGAGTTGTAGCTACCCTCCTGAAAAGAACCGTAAATATTCTTAGTCATTTGTTTCGAGCCGATTGCGTAGTATTTCTGTTGATCGATTAGGTGTTCGATTGGTTCTGTGAGCGGGGAAGCAGAATCTTCTGGATGGTGGCTGAATGAATGTGGATGGAGGCTAGAAATTCGATTTAGTACTGTAAATGACAAGGTGTCTAGTTGGATCTGTTTGCTTTTAAGACGTTGATATGCTCTCATGGCGAGAGAACCACAGCCTATATATGAGTAGAGCTTGACGAGCAAAAGGGTTATCTGGAAGTTAGACTTAGAATGCGTCCATGCATATTCGAGGAGCATAGCAGCGACCAATATTTGAGGGACGCCTGGACGTATCCATTCGCTTGGCTTGCTCGCAACGGCCGATTTGACTATTAATAGATTATGTTAGCTGTTGCCCATGCCCGTGACTGAAATCAAAGCAGGGAAGTCGAAATGGAGATAAAATCAACGGAATAGGGTTTGAAATGAAGCCATAACTTCAAACCTACTCAAACACATCGCCAAAAGAAGGCAGAGATCATCAGCGGGATGCCTATCTGTTGGAAGAAGCTCTTTAGCAACATCCTTATTGTCTTTGATTATTTTCTTGTAGCTCTCTGTCATCGATTTTGCTAGCTGCGTAAGGCAGGAACTACAGAATGACTGGTACTTCTGGGAACATTTATCGCATGTTGAGTTTTGATCTGCTTTGTATCCGGGTACGGAGCTGATCTCATGCTCTGGAATAGCACTGATGAGTAGGTAAGAGAGCTTATAGGAATTGACAAGTTTCGTAATATCTGTTGCTTTGTTGAGCTACTTTAGAGTTAGCAGAAGTTTGGAACCAGCATATAAGCTCTAAGGTGTGCTGGAAATAAACGCTATGCTGATTGGGAGGTATTGGGTCTCAGTTACGTACTTTGAATTTTTGCCTAGATTCTGTAATCTTAGCCAGAAGTTGGGATCTTTGCCGCTGATTTAGAGTTTCAATTGTTGGTCGAAGGTCGATATATGCTGTAGTAGCATCACCATACCGGTGTAGGTATTCTAGGATATCGGAGAGGACGCCTTTGGTGGTATCGATTTCTCCGCTATTGTTTTCATATTCCGGGGTTTCTGAGAAGGGCGAGATGCTCTCTGATTTAAACTTTAGCTCAGCCAAAGAGGAATTTCGTCTCCAGCTCTTGTCTATGCCAGATGATGAGTCTGTATGAGCCTTCAATTCCGCGTGCACGGTTTTATTTAGTATATCAATTTCCTCTGTTGAGATATCATCCTGCGACAACTCTTTTACGGATCTGATGAGACCTTCCCACACAATCCAGTCGCTGTAACGTGCTTCAGCTATTTTTCCCGACGAATCTTTCGTTCGTGCTCTGACAAGCAAACTACTTGTTGTGTCGAACAGAGCTTTCCACTGCCGAGTGCTAGTCATCAACTGAATCTTCCATCTCCACAGTTGCCATTCACCTTTAGCAACGGTCGACTCAGCTCCGAGGTAAGGATCATCCAGATACTGAAGGCGTTTTTCTGTTGATCCATATTTTTCTGTGATAAGATGTAGTAGAAGCACCTCCTGTGGCGTATGAATTGAACGAACTGGAAGTGGTTTCTTTTCAGCACCAGCCTTTTGAGTGTCGGTGGCCATCTTGCTGATGAATGCAAAAGCTAGCCTTCCCCACCTAATTCGATCCTCTTTGTCATATTTTGTGTTCAGTGAGTATAAGAACTTTGTAGCAATGCTCCAGAAGTGGTATATATGCTTGTCTGGGAAAGCCTTTTGGAGCGCATTTGAAATTTTTTCCGCATGGTCCAAATCACCTCTATAGATACAGACCCGAAAGCATTGCTTGCTTACTTCATCTTCCTTTGGCTTCGCTAGGACACGCTGTAACCGTAGTTCCCCTATAAACCTCGCCCAGTCATCAGGCGAGTTTGGCAGGACGGCATTAAAAGCCTCATCGAGCAGTTCAAGAGCATCATAGTCCGTCACAGCAGGCGTTCGGTCTCTTAATTTCTCTATGTAGATCAGGACGTTCCCCTTCTCAGTCTCGGGACTAAAATCTCGAGATTGAACGTATATTCTAAGAGCCTGTGTGAATGTCAGAATGGAATAGTTGCATATCACGTGCTACACAGAACCTCGAGGTACTCAGATGATTTCTTCTTTATCCGTTTATCGATCACTTTTATCGCTTGCTTATAGTTCTTGACCTCGATTGCGTTCCATATAGGAACGTCTTGTTGATCTCGGATAGGGAAATCGGAAGGCGACATCTTTTATAGACTTTTGATTGATGTTGGATTTGTTGTGACGGTTTGCAAAAAACTGAAGCTCCACCCAAACTTAAGCGAGTTTTTTGAGTTAAAATATGTCCTCCCCTTTTACTTCGATCTGATTAATCTGTGGTGAATAAAATGATGAGTACCTGAAAACAGATTCCTTTAAGGCTGGCGAAGACATATTTGGAAGAAATTCTCAAGTAATGACTATTTCTTCACCCTAACCCAGAATATATCGCCCCAACCAATTCACTTATGCTTGTAATTACTTCTTATATAATATATATATTATAAACATAAGACCCTAGTTGAGAGTGTTTGTTTTTTTGATTCCCCTATCATACACCTCTTATGTATACAACTCGCACGCTACGAGAACCATGAATTTCCTGTCTCCGCCTTAGCCTTCAACTTTGCCTCCTTCCTTTCCGTAATCTCATGCAGTTAGCCTAATGCCCATCGAAAGTCCAGCACCAAACTTACCCATTGCTTCTTACAATCACGATATGCCCTAATTCTTTAGTCAGTAATCCATCACAGCACAAATGGTGAACCACTCCTCCAGCATATCGGAAAAGGAAGACACCCGTTAACGGCCAAGGGGCATCGAAAAAACGTACTGGAAGTAATCATTGCACATTTCCTTATTATCGGCATTTCGATGCAAACACTTCAGACTTCTCGCCGCCGCCTCCTGACACGGATCAAAGTATTCACCCGGCCGTTTGCTGTAATCCATCAGCGCCCACCCCTCAGACCTTTTACCCCAGAGCTACCACATCAGGCTTACGTACTTCTCGAACTTCTGACTAGTCTTGGGGTCCCATGGGGTTTCCCCCGGAGGATCAGTGGGTGCCATGACTTCTGATAAATGACTCTTGGATGGGTGGTGGATAGAGACGACACGACTTTGTTGCCCGGCTCACGGTTCATGTGGAAAGCTGGTGGACATGACATGACATGCTGGTAATTGGGTTCGCTTAAACCGTCATCGGGAACGGGTAGATATCCTGCTAGCGCAATACTGTCCTGTACGATGAACTCTAAAGCCTGGCCCTGCCGAGCCTGCATCTCCAATCTTCCTTCGTCCGTCATGTATCGATCCCTATATGCATCTTCATTGTCAACTCTAAAAACCGTTAATGATCAGATATAGAAAATCCTAAATTTCTGGATGCGATCTGGTTGTTGGGGCTGCACTTACAGAACTGCAGCGTCACGAGTCCGTGTCGCAACCGCGGCTTATGGATACTTTTACCTAACTTACGCCAATAGGTAACACTCCCCTCACTTACCTTCTGATTTCCCCAAGTGGTGCACAATTTGTTGGCTGTGGTTTCGTTTCCCGTCATTAAAACGACCTTCTCGGGCTAAAGCATTGGACAGAAGGAGAGCTGTTTGTTTTCAAGTGCCGTTGCAAATATTTGGTTCCATATATGCCGACGGGTTCAACTGCAATGTCTGCGCATTGCATTGATACAACTCCAAAGATGTATGTAACTTAGCCACCGTCACGACTCTTGACATAAACTGATACGTCTGGGCCCTGTCACTGGTCTCGTCCTCTATCGACCTTCGAAATATGGAGACGAATAAGTCATGAGTGTACGTCCGTTAACGGCGTTCAGTGAAGCTTCAGGTGATTTCCATCCTAATCGGGACAATTTTTCCATATTATACATTGATATCTCTCCGCGCGGCGATCAAACCTTGGAACTTACATTAGCTCTCCACACTTCCTGCCAGGTCCCTCCACTTTTATAGCACATGTCTCACGAATGGGAAGGCTTCCTATGAGTTTGGCTATTAGTGTTTTGTAGTTGAGACGGGCAATTCAGATCATCGTTGGCAACCAAAATCTTGTGTTTATGACTATTCTTCCCCAATCAAAACACTTAAAACACCATCTGACTCAATTTCAGTCTAGTACCTCCTGAAGGCGTTGTTACCCGCTCCATAGATTGCCGACGCTATCCCTTTAAAGAAACAAATTCCATACAGGAGCCCGGCCATCGTATCAACCCGCTCAAGGTGCTATCTATTCTTGGTGCTTCTTGATATCGGCCCAGCCGCTTTCAATTAGCAACGAGCACTCCGTTGGGCCATTATCAGATCGTGAAAGAATAACGCTCTTGGGTCAGAGGCGTCATGGTCGAGCTCTCTCGCAGAGGTCGTGAGATTATCACTCCACACTACTTGGATCCTCCGTGAGTGCTGCCAGCAACTTTGGTCATTATTTGGGAAAAGGTGTGGAGGACTTGGGCAAGTGCATTCTTGATTGGGACATCTAAGGATTCACAATCATTGCTCCGTAGCGGATTTCCTAGGTTGGTTTTGAGTTACCCACCGGTTCGAAAGCAGTGCAACTGGAGTTTCGATGCGCTGGAAGCGGTTGATAAGTTGTAGAAAGATATAAAGCATTGTTTTCACCGTTCAGCCATGATTCTTCTGTATCGATCACTCTCATAATCCTTTTCGAATCCAAACCAAACTGCATCAAACTCCTTGAATCTAAAGTTCTCTCCAGCGTCAACATAATGTAAGTTAATTACTTCTATACTGTACTTTCTATCCTTATCGCTACGGTTGATAGACTCTTGGGATGAAGCTTCTTCTGTCCGGAGCTAGCTACGACCATGCTTTACCTACTGGTAGACATACCTAGCACAGGAATCTTTATCTCATGAGATAGCCCTCAGCTTGGGGCGTCTACAGTGGCTCCCACAACCGTTACCCAGCAACCCCTCCTCCCTGCTCTCAACTTTTTATATAACCCTCATAGATCGCAACATCTCAAATTCAAGTTACAGACTTCTGATATTTCATAGAATTCCGTCCAATATGGCCACCCCCGATGTCATTCTCCAGAGCGACGCTCGTTTCTCCAAAGTAATGAACTCTCCCAGGCTGAACCCATCTCCAAAAGAGACACAAGAAAGTTTGAAACGTTCATTTGCAAAGTATCTGGCTGCCGATACAGAAAATCAGGTGGTCAGCAAGTTGTTCAATCCCAGCAAGCATCTCGCCTACGAAGAACCAAAGTACATTCACACTATGGAAGACATAGGTTACTCCGCTACTAGCGGCGTATCACCTGTGGCAGTGTCGGAACCATTTCACTTGTTCAGTGAAGATGCTGTCAATATTATGAGGGAAGAGATCCTCAACAAGGAGGTTCAGGAGAACTATTCGTATACCTCTGACATTGCCCCAAAGCAGATAAGAGGTTATGCTCCCAAGTAAGCTATGAAAAGAACAAATTTATGAAGACCCGGCGCAGCTAACCTTTCTCTAGGCACGGGAAGTTTATATTTGAGGCTTGGAAGCATCCCCAGACACTCGCTATTATGTCAAAGATTGCCGGAGTTGATCTTGTTCCGGTCATGGATTATGAAATTGGCCACGTCAACATGTCGGTTCCGGGAGCGAAGAACAAGTACAACAGCGAAAGCCTGATATCTGAAGACGAAGAAAAGGCCATTGTTGGCTGGCATAGAGACAGCTACCCATTCGTATGTGTTCTCATGATGAGCGATACCACTGGAATGGTAGGAGGTGAGACAGCATTGCGGACTGGAACTGGTGAGATCAAGAAGGTCCGAGGACCAGCAAAGGTAAGACCCTCCAAGAGTTAACCACGATAATGCCATATGCTGACATGAAACCAGGGATGTGCAGTCGTCTTACAAGGTAGATACATTGACCACCAAGCTCTCCAGGCATTCGGTGGCCAAGAGCGCATCACGATGGTAACTTCTTTTCGTCCCCGTTCTCCTCGGATTCGCGACGATACTGTCCTTACTACTGTCCGGCCGATTTCAAACCTTTCGGATCTCTATGGTCAGACGATAGAGTACCAGCTAGAGAACGCAGAGTCTCGCATTCGAGACATGTTGAAAAATGTCCGTGAAGCAATGAAAGCTGGCTCGACTGATGTTTCCACAATCAAATCTTTCCTCGATTTCGAGATTAACACATTTAAGAAACTTAATACTGAGTTTGTCGAAGAACATCTCGTGCCGAAGGGACATTTGGCGGAGGTTTGCCGAGACGCTGCGAAAAGGAGGAAAACCGATTAGAGCAGGGTGCTGGTAGTTGTCACGATATCGGGGATCGGTGGGGGATAACCTCGAGAAGGTGTTCCTATGGCTAAACGAATTTTCTTTCTCTTTCGCTCTTTGCTGTGCCTTATTAGCCTGCGCTTTTAGTTTGGTGCCTTTTGATATTGGGTAAAGCCAGAAATTGTAACCAGCAGTGGAATCTTGGATTTTAACGTCTTCCTTTGCACAAGCTCTCTTTAATGTTCAAATACCTAGACCTCATAATGATTATTAAGACTATATGCGACACTTATAAATACCTTACATACTTTTTTAGTAATGCCTTCCGGTGAAAACATTATTTATCATGGTGAATTGTTAAGAACTATTAGTATTACTATACGTGCTACCAAAAGCGCCAAGCATTTAATTGGGTCGGGTCTTTAGTTCCTTGTCCGTATCGACCTCACAACTTTCAATCCATCAGGCTGGCAGGCATGAACGCCAAATAAGGGCAGCGGCGTTGAGATTCAACCTCATCACAATCTATCGACTTTGCAACGCGAGCCGTTATACCTGAAGATAATTAACTCGTTCGGTTCGGCCCCTAATTCCCGCGGTTTTATACATCGCCCAAACTAGAGCCTGGCGCTTGGCCTACCTTCTGTGCCCAACACTCAAGCACAAGCAGGCCTTGTGAATTCAAGACCTCTTTCACCCAAACACTACATCTCGTCCAACTCACTCAACATGGGCCCCTCGGTCTCTCCGAAACGCGCGTTGAAAAAGGAAGCACTATTCCTGGAGGGCAACTTGAGTCGCGAGGCAACGCCAGCAAATACAGAACCGACGGCGCTTGGAGTAGTGGTAAAGCACCAAAATAATGATTCCAATGTATGCCACATATCCATACACTTCAGTAACTATACTAACAGCTACAAAGCTTGTCTCTATCTTCAAAAACGACCTCAACGATATCAAAAACCTTGTCACTTGCTCAATCTGCGATCAGCTCCTATACGAACCCTGGACTTTAGCTTGTGGCCACACATATTGCTACTCTTGTCTATGCAACTGGTTTGTGCCTAATAAACGGAAGAAAACATGTCCCGAATGTCGTACGGCCGTGAAGCAGATGCCAGCTCCCTCGTTTGTCGTAAAACAGATGGTCACTATATTAATGAGCAGAAGCGAGATTTTGCCCTCCGATGAGACGATCGAGCAACATCAAGAACGCGCACGCGAAGAAACAGAATCTGTAGAAAAGGACAGAAAGGATACACTCGGCCTGTTCAAGGGCACCTTTACCCCAGAAAGAAAGTCAATATTGTACGACGAGGCAGACGGGGTTACAAGATGCCCTCAGTGTATGATGGAGTATGAGGGCGGTACCATGTGCCACGGATGTGGGCAAGAAATTGATCCTGATGATGAACATTACTTCAGCGATGAAGGAGACGACGACAGTTTGGACTTGAGTGATTTCGATAATGACTCGGACTTAGAAGGGGACCTGCAGCTGGAGTTAAATAGAAATGCAATATTGCGAAGGCGTGCGCGGGAAAGTCTTATGGCTCCTCGCCCCCATATCCACGTTCATGACGCCTTCTTAGACCATATCGAGTTTGGGATTACAGGTAGAATTACAGGTAGGCATCACGCCTCCGATCATGAGTCGGGTGGTGATCTTACCGATCCCCCTAGTGAAAGTGAATCAGATGATTCCTCGGGTATTGAGGATTGGGCGACTAACCCTACTCACCGGAGGAGAGTCGAGCACAGAGTCATATCCGATTCTGAATCCGAATCAGATGAAAGGGTTGAGATCTCGAGGCGCAGAAGGCAATCAAGAGGAAGCCGAAGTCCATCTGTACAATCTGTCATTACTGGCTCAGAGGCCTCTGATAATAATGAGGCTACAGCCATGTTAGAAAGAGCCGGATGGTCACCGCTCGAGGAGCATGGAAGCCAGGGAAGTAATGGCAATAGAGATTCCGGCGATGAAAGTGATACGGAGACAATGATTGGTTATGGTTCGGAAACTCCTCGGTACGAATCTTTGGACCCCGATCTAAGTCGGCCAGGAGGTCCTGGTTTTAGCTCCGAGGAACCCAATTATGGATTCTACGGCTTTTCGAGTGAGGATCTTGATGAAGTGCACGATGGTGGTGTTACGGATGGAGATGGAGATACAGAAATGAGTTCGACAGATGGAGGTGAATACAGTAACTGGCGAAGAAACTCAGAGACACCTGGTGTACAGGTCGAAGCAGATTCTTATGGCTATGCGGCCAGAGAATCTACCACCCCTAGCTCCTCTTATGGTGGCTATGGTGGGGAAGATCTAGGTGTTGTGCATAACATTCACAATCTCGATAACTCATCCTCAGACGAGTCTGATATTCTCCTCCCTCCCCGAAGAAGACCACGACAACCCCAGAGTGGCAGGATTCCACAGCAGCGTCGTCCACGGGTAGATGCCACGCTTGTCCAACGTGGAATCATGTCTGGAAATCAAATGGAACGTAACGGCCGCATACATTTGTTGCCACCTCAACAGGCGCCAATTGAGAACCAAGAATACCTCGACTTTAATGATTATATACTTCGCCGAACCCAGGCATACAGACAGCGACGATCACGAACGCGGAACTACACGTCTCCGTTCGATCCGCAACCCTTCACCTCCTTTATACGGGATCCCTAACTTATTTAGAAGGCTATTGGAGTAATGCGGTCTTAACTTTTGGGGCGTTGGGGTGTGGTTGCGGTCAAGCAAAGGTTGTTTGGCGCAGATAGTCTTAAATACGGTATCAGGTTCAGCATAGATTGCGAAAGCACGGAGTTTTTATAGCCAACAAGCTAAGCGGGTGCGTCGAAAGACAAAATGTGTTTAATACGATCAACAAATCTTGGATTGTTATTGTTAGTTCAGATAGGTTGAAATAACTTGCCCTTTGTCGTGCCTCCGGCATTAATATAAGAATATGATGGTAAAAAGATTTGTCAGATACATCATACGTGAAGGAAACGTTTGTTGGGTCGCTACATTTTTTCCTTGAAACACGACTAGGAAGCTGCTCCCTGCTCTTCAATACTCCCCATTTTCCCTTTCGCCCAGAATAAAAGGGGAAAAGCCTCAGCTACCATTCTCCATTCCATTAGACGCGAGGCCCGTGTGGTACCACCTTCATCATAGTTTGCCAATTGCAGTTGTTCTTATCAACTCCTTAGGCTAGGTTTATGAACCATGAAAACTAGATGAAAGGTTATGTTTAATACCAACTATAGGGGAGAGTTTAGAGAAGAGGTGTAGCTTTTGTGTGTTACAGTGGAGTATGTTTTCTGGGAACCGTTAGTATGTATAGTCTCGGGAGCCTCGGGTGCAGAGATGATTGATTATAGATAGTAAAGCTTAGATTTCAACTTAGTAACGAAAGTACGATTTGTCCCAAGTATAAACACAATATGTAATTCTCGCCTAAGTTTGAAAAGGGCATGATAGTGAGTAGTATGAAGAGGTAATATAAACGGTATGATGCTTTTAGAACATAATTTCACAAGGTATAATTAGGTGGCTTATAGTGAGGAAGGTCAATGTTTTCATTTCTAGAGTCTTGTCTAATAGCAGACCCAGTGCCAAACGTCGCCATCACATCCCGTAAGTGCATCTCGCACGATAAGAAATAAAAAAAAACTCTCTATCTGTTTATGATAGCATCGCAAAAGTTTCATGTCAATAAGTAGGACCGAGAACTGTCCTATTCATCCCTGCTCACCAATCTTTTTCAAAATGCGCTCTTCTTTCAGAAGTCCTTGACATCATCCGAGAGCAGCGCATAGCTATTGGCCACATTTCCAAGCATCACATTCTCTCTAGCAACGCGAGCCTGTCTGGCCGCATCCTTTTTAAACTTGTGCAGTTGGATGAGGCAGTTCCAAAGAGCAGTTTCAACCGGATTTCTGGTCAGGTATCGCTGCAGTTCCGATGGGCGGGCTTAGAAACACCGATCGATATGATGCCCATAATATCCGTACTCTGGGCATGGTGGGATCTTGAGACCGGCATTCTTCTTAATGCTGGCTGTTGGGGGCTTTCTTGAGGTGGTGGGTGACGAAGAAGCATTGGCTAGGGTTGGGAAATCCGTAATATATGCCTTCTCTATCCTTTCATGAGTGGGAGAAGATGGTGTTTGTTGAGAAGTAATGGGTGTGGAAAATAGTTTGTAATGGACGATGGGTATGCTGTCTTGCTTCTTTGATTTCGTTGACTTTTATTATTGGTTGAGAATGGTTAAGCAACTGGAAAAGTGGAAATTATTTATGTTTTTGTTTTGGCACTGAACAAGCATTTGCAATTTTGCAATTTGATCCAACCTGGAGGCTAGAATACATTGTTTATCTTGATGGATGTGAAAAAAGAAAACTCGCCTTTGACAAATTTAAAAATGTGGTTCCAAGAAATCTTGTCTCTAAGCTAGAACCATAATTCCGAAATTTTGGATATAGTAATGGTGCATGAATCCATGTGGATATAGTTGATTCTGTATTCCTAAACATCGGTACGTGTATCTGAATAGTATAATATATTCAGGTAAAACTCTCAACGAAGTATTTGTAGATTGGGGCATTGATATAAGAACTCAATTGGGTTAGAAATATAGGACGTGAAGTTTGGATCGGACCAAGTTAGAGAAGTAATGTAGAGATTTATATATCCATAGGTCCATAGATTTGCGAGTTCGTCAAGCTATCGCGCAGCAAAGGAAATAGATCACAAGCAAGCAACTTTCCTGGGCCTTTTACATTTAGCCTATTTGTTTGTGTTTTGATCGTGTTGTACAGTTTGATAGACGGAGAGGCTATCGATGGTTGCTCGCTTAAGCCCCTTTCATCGCTTCTTGACTCACTTTAGCATCTTGCACGTCACAAATAGCAAAAACGGTCTCGCGTGTCAATCTTTACGAATTCCTATGAATTTGTCCTGTTCAGCCCCTCTACCTATTCCATCATAATCATCGTTAGACTCATTATATATTAAACCATTTAGGCCTTGCCTCCTGAAACAGAGCTTCCAGCCTCAGGTGATACCACACCACGGTTCTTCTTTGCGATCCTAAGGCCTCCAACGAGCAGAACAAGAGCCTCGAGCCCAAGAATCACAGCCAGCGTGACAAACGCACCAATAACACCAGCAATGGTGAGCGACATACTTCCGCTGCCAGACTTGGCAGAGGGAGTTGAGCCATTGTTTGCATTCGCTGAAGCGGAAGAGCTGGCACAGACTCCAGTGGTGTTGCCGCAAGCTTGACACCATTGATCCTGGCTGCCAATAGCGAATTTGTTCATTTCAGACACGAAAGTTGGCCACGGGAGAACAGTCTCTGATTGCCCAAAGAGGGGATAAGCTGTAAGAGTATTCTCGGCTGCACTACCGTTAGAAAACAGGAATCGGACATTGATCTGATCAGCACTTGGGTACGAAGTACTTGACACCGCTGCGTCAGTTACCAGCTCAAAAGTCATGGAAGAAGCATAGTCCACAATGCCGGTAAAATCCGTGTTTGCCCGTGGGAGTTGAGCGAGACCGAAGAAGGACAGGAACGCAGCATAAGCTCCGAATTGGATCCCGACTGGCACCTTGGACTTTCCAGTGATGGTGGCATTGAGCTGTTGGACGATTTGAGAGGCGAGAGTTGCACCGGAGATGGCACGGACGGGCTCGGATGCGTTATATGCGAGGCCAAACTCGTGCTGGTTGGCCAGAGTAAGAAGTTGAGAGAGCGTCTCGTTGGTGAGGCGGGATGATTCCTGGATTGTCTTGTTGTGAATAGTGGAGACGTGAATCAAATCATATACTGCAGAGGAATGTTAGTATGTATCTCTTACAGGTATTGAGATATCTGGGCTTACCAGAGTATGCGTTCTTGAATGTGGTATAGGCAGAGTTGAAAGTCTGGCTCACAACCGGAGCGATGTTTTCATAGAAGTCAGATGTTGACTGCAAGGTTTGCGTATACTCGGCCGAGGAGAAATATGAGTTTGAGCTCAGAACTGCATTGTTACAACCACTCAAGCCTTGAAGCCAAGCCTGGTTCTCAGCATTTGCGCTAGTTGAAGCAGATTGAACAACATTGACTGGGATGAGCTGGAAACCATTCAAAGGCGTAGTAACTTTGGTTCCATTTGCCAATTCCTGGGTTCCTAGAGTTGAACCAACGGGAGGATATAGACCTTGTAAGAATGCCGCAGCTGAGTTTTGTAAAACGTTATCGACAGGAGCTTCAACACTAAGTTGCGAGAGCTTTACAGTGTTGGGGCTGATGCCAAGAATGGGGGAAGCAGAACCTGCGTCTACATAACGGTTGCGATAGAAGTCGCCAGAAGAGTAGACTTGTTGATATCCCAAATCAGTCAGAACGGTGGGAGGGAGAGCCTTTGAAGTCCGGTCTCCATGTCGGTGGAAGATATAAACACCTAAAACGGTTTCCTCTGCTTGGGTCAACGACGCAAGCGAGCCAAGAAACAAGAGCTGTTTGGCAAGCATCTTGTTTAGTCACTAAGCTAGAATTGACCAAAGTTTTGAATTATATTTTCAGGTCTTAAATGAAAAGAGCGATGTGAAAATAGAGGGCATAGAAGAAGAGCGAGAGAGATTGTGTCTTGATATTTAGCTACGTCAAGGTTTGTTAGGATGTAGGTGCAGGAAGCTTACTTAATCAGCGGGTCCACCTCCCTATCTGCACTTTGTATATGCACTTCCACTCTTCTCCGGGCTTCGGCACTGAGATGTGATGGGTGCCCACTAAAGCGCGAGTGTTATCTGGAGACCATATCGGTCAATTGCCTTTGTGTGGTTGTCGATGTGGTCATAGAAAATACATTCACGCATATGCATATGCATGTAAGCATAAAAGGGGTTCTGATCTCAACTTTGTTAATTTCTTTTGCTCAATATCTAATGTATCAAGTATAATTGTACTATACGCCTAGTCATCAAAACTAGGTAGGTTAATCATTCGCTAAGACATTCGTGAACCCCCTTCCTATTACTCCAACTCAGTACTCCAAGCTATCCCAATATACACTAGCTTTATTCCAAAATTCCAACATCCGACTAATGGGTATCTCGCCTAAATATGTCATCAATAACGCAAATATAAAAATCAAATGGTCATGCACAATGGTCTTCGTCAACACACAACTTTGTACGCCTTCTTCCACTTTGGCCAAGCTGCAGCTTCTGCCTTCTCCTCTGCCAATAATTCAGGTAGATTCAGCTCTCGTATGCCAGTCTTCAGATCCATATCCCTACAGCGCATAAATGGTGTTCGGAACCAGAGCTTGTATCCGGTATAGAACAAAACGATGATTGGGAAGGCAAGATAAGCCAGAAAGAAATTGTTAACTTGCTCGGCAGGCGTCTTGTTCTGATAATCAACTGGCCAGGCACCTACCCAGAATTGAACGATGAGGATGAGGATGTTGAATATAAACCCGATCCAGGATCCGATTACTCCCGGCTGTGACTTGAAAGCCAATTCATCAAGGCTATGACCTTGGATACGCCAGGCCCGTCTGAATCGGATATGTGCAAAACAAATAGAACCCCACGTAAATATTGACGACAGTCCTGAAACTGCCAGCATCCATTCAAGTACAGTTCCTAAATTATACTCAGTATACAAGTCTAGACAAACGCAATAGGAAACAAGATGATAAATCATACCTTGAGCACCAGCGTCGGCAGAGAAAGCTACAAGGCCGATAGCTGCTGCAACACCAATAGCAACCAGGGGACGTCCCTTTCGATCAATATATCCTAAAATCTTCGGAGCTTGACCTTGGTCTGCAAGAGCGGCTAGTGTTCGTGAGGATCCAAAGACTGCAGAGTTGCCAACAGACAATACCGAGATGAGGATGACCACATTCATAACCGATGGCAAAACCTCAATTCCTGCATTCTGGATGGAGATGACGAATGGTGATGCTGCAGCATTTGCACTACCACCTGAAAGCAAACGAGGGTCGTCGTATGGGACAAGTAAGCCAACAAGGGTGAGGGACACGACATAGAATAACGTGATACGCCAGAAGACCTGCTTTACCGCTGTGGGAAGCGACTTCCGCGGGTTCGCTGTCTCGGCTGCTGCAAGCCCTACCAATTCCGTGCCTGCAAACGCAAAAGCCGCCGTGACGAACACACTACACAATCCTGAAAATGTTATTAGCATCCAGGCATATCGAGGAAACTCAGGAACAATACCTTTAAACCCATTATGAAACGCGCCCGGATTGTTCCAATATTTGCCTCCAACATATTCACCATCCTGTCCTCCGCCGCAATTGAGTATAATTCCTAAAATGCTATTACAAATTAACAAGGGTCCCTGAACCAAGTCTTAACCCGACACTTACATGTACCCAACACATGCAATGACTTTGATGATAGAAAAGAAGAACTCGGCTTCACCATAGCCTTTGACACCAAATAAATTGATGCAGACGATAGCAACGAGGAAGATAGCAACAAATATTGCATGGTCATATTTGCCCTTCTCATCCCAAAAATTGATGGTAATAGATGCTGCGATAATCTCCAGGGGGAGGACTACCAGCCATTGCATAGCGTAGTTCTGCAAAATAGTTAGCGCCAGTTTTATTTTCCACTCGTCACGCGCTTACCCATCCCATAGCAAATCCCCAGGCAGGGTCGATGAATCGAGTCGAGTACGCAGAGAACGATCCTGCCACAGGGAACAAGACTGCCAGTTCTCCAAGCGCATGTACCGTACAGTATAACATAAGACCGATGAGGGAGAAACATATGAGTATCGAGGCAGGACCGCCAGCTTCCCTGTGAGGTTGTGAAGTTAGCATTTACCCCTTTGTGCTAAGCGAGCAGATTATGAATACTTACAGAGCCTTTCCACTTGCGACAAATAAACCTGTGCCTATCGAACCACCAATTGCTATCATCTGCAGATGTCTACTCTTCAGCTTTCTCGCCAACGGAGAGGTCGCAGTGATGACAGCTGCGATCTCTGGATCGAAAACCCTTCCATTTGCGCCAATTACGCCCCGCGGCGTCACGGTCAAATTCGGATCTCTCTTGAAGCTCTCAACCACCGCTCTGGGCCATCCGGAACGTATGACTGTTGTTTCTTCGTAACTTGGTTCCCCTGCCTGGGAGTAATAGTCGGGGATCGGCGCAGACTTGATGCTGCCCTTCTCGATATCCATCATGCCCATTGTGTGTGTTTATATTGTCCGCATATATGCTGATGCCGTGCTTCTATGGTTCTCTCACGAAAGATAGATGCAGGTTGCGACTTGCGTTTTGGTGGACTGTTCCGAGACCTTGTTTTTGTGCAAGGCTGGCTGTTGGAAAAGGGCACAGCAAGGTATGTACGGCGGCTTTCAACTTGGCATCATGCTCGATGCCGCGGCCCTCAGTTAATGATGAATAGGGGCATAGCGATGAAGAAGGGAGAGGTGTAATTGTAGATGTAGAGCCAAATCATGAGCACACGGCTTGCTTGGTGGTGTAAGCGAGGGAGATGTACAGTAGAGAGATAGATAGACGCGACGATGCTGGCTGGGCTGGAGCCAGGGGCCGAGCACCTGAGATAGAGGCGTTGGCTTGGTGGAGTGGAGCAATGCCTTATAATAATAGACCGAAATCTCACGCGGGATAGGGTGGGATGGGATTGGCGATAGGGATTGGCGACTAGAAAGAAGTATGTATTGGTATGGGGGATGGGGGTGTGTGTGTGGAACTGTGGGTGTGGGTGTGAGTGTGGGTGTGGACATGGGCAATCGAGGCAATATACAGTCCAGCAATAAGTAATATCATGGATCATCACACCTTGCCGCTGGGCTGGGACCACTGGCAATCAACAGAATGGTATATGAAGAGGGGAGTCAGGGAGCCTCAGAGCGTAATCGATACTTCCTCACGAAAAACATATACTTTTCGTCTTTCGCATCCCTGGTGCCCCTTCACACCCTTTCTTACTTGCCGTATGTAACAGCGACATCTAGAGGGTGTACTCTATACTTTCATGGCTTCCGAGGCACTGGGCTCGCGTGCCGATTCGTTGATAACAATACTGACTGCAGCTTACTTACTTTACTGTACATACATACATACATACATACATACTTTCTACTGTACTTGCAGAGGTAATGGTGATAAATTAGGGGCTAATTGCCTACCAAACCTTGCTGTATTGTATATCTCTCTCCCGCGAGTCCCCTACTGTCAGCACAAACGACGAGGTCAACCTGAAATACAGCGCACAGGACAACTTGATGATAATAAACAACCCACGGATGGCAAAGAGAGTTCAACGGGCGTCAAGAATAGATCTGTCAGGACTCAGGCGTTCTTATTGGAACGTTTCGAGTGACGAATTCATGCACAGGGTCAAAACTCCGATCAGTTCATTGCAGATAGTGTCGGAGATTTCACCAAGGCAACACAACGACGTCCGCTCCGTGGGCCGAAAACCAGTTTCCCTGCTGCGAATCCTTTTAATTTAATAGGAAAGGGACAAAGGCCCTATTATTGCCTATTGTTCCCGTACGGTATAGTTACGAGATCTACTTATGATTGTGAACAGGGATTTAATTTACGCCTCTTGAATAATGGGCTCTGCTCAAAACTCTACGGAGTGCCTCCGCACAGGAAAACGCAACGACCAAGCTCAGCTTCTCCACATACATACCGCTTGTTTTCCGGGATCAGGAAGCCATCCAAGTATACGAAAGCACTCGGCAATAAACTTTCTTCGGCTTATGAGGACGTGCTTCTACCGAAAGTTATTATCCCCCAGTCGTCCAGGCAGCCAGGGCAGAGACAGCCTTTTTCAATACAATAAGTAGGAGCCTCCTAAAATATACTTTTGCAAAATAGCAGCATTCGCCTAATCATTCCCATTCACATCCTAAATCGCCTGGGTTACCAGCAAGCTGAATTTTTATTACTCGGCTTGCTTCCGGGACATTCATTACTTTCTTAAGGTTGCTTTAAAACCTTGTCTTTAGATGTCATTCCTTTGTAATTTCAGAACACAAAAAAGGTTTTCTTAATATAAAACCAATTTACAATTAAATTGTTGTGCTGCAGAGATAACTCTTCCTTCACCACATACCATCATGAAAACTTACATTTGGGAACCAAAAGTTGTACCAAATCGAAAAAGGTAGGGCCATCTACGACACGGACTTAGAGAAGAAATATATGGTTGATGGCGGGATAGATAGCAATGGCTTCACATTTGTTGAGGCACTGTAACAAATTGTGTTACTTTTAACTTCTAGATGATAAGATTGTTTATTACTAGTTTCTAGAAAGAAGCCATACATAGGTTGCTGTATGATTCTATGCGTCCCAAATAACGATTCTTCCATCAACTCCACTTGCTAGAAATTGTTAGCTATGTCCTATAGAGTAGTGTATAACTCCTTACTTGTAAACTTCCGCACTCCACTAGCGTTTCCTTCGTAAACACGTAACTAGCAATCATCAGCCAAAGAACATCGGAAAGGTAGCTGCACCAAAGGACGCAGTGGTTGATGTTGACCCCGACTCATAGAGGTCAAACCATTCCACTTGAAAGGGCATGGGTCTTAGAGTGATAAAGGATCAGAAGTTTTCAGGTTACATACGGTACTGATGGTGTTCTGATGCACTGTTGTCAACTTGGTGTCGTCCTTTGTCTTTCCCTTGAGATCCATCTGCTTGAACATATTGAAAGCAGATTCTTCACGTGCATCTCCAAGCCCTGGTCGGCCTTTTGATTCAAGAGAGCCTGTTAATTGCCAACCTCCCTCACTACCCTTGAAACGGTATGCCTCACAATCGTAGCCGGCTGCAATGATTTCACTCTCGCCATTCCATATGAGACTCATAAATGGCAATAACTGAGTGCTTACACTTACTACAGCTTTGGGAGGTTGGTCCGCACCATTGGGGTAGACCACAGTGATACTGCTGTCATGAGCTGCGAATGCAAGTGCATCTCCGCTAGGGGAAAACGATACGGCATGTACCCATCCAGCGGAATTATTCAAATACTCTCCACAGACAGTGTTGAAAGGAAGTCTTTCACCCCAAACGCCAGGTTGCGGTCTATCATCGACACCCTTAACAAAACTCGAAAACACTCTTGCGTGTGCATCGGTCGATCCAGCTGCTAAAAGCACAGAGTTTGGATGCCACGCAACAGTGGTAATCGTGCTTCGAATGGGCTTCTTGATGTGCTTTGAAACCCACCAGTCATTCTCCTCCTCGAAATAGCAGACAGCAATAACTCTAGCTCCAGACCCTACGGCAAACTTGGCTTCGGAAGGCGACCAACGAACGAAAGTCGCCGCGCGGTTGATTCGGAGGAGAACGAGAGTTGGCTTATATCCAGTAGGAGAGGGTTCCCAGACTAAAGCGTTTCGGTCTAGAGTGTAGTATAAGTAATAGTTCAGACTTCTACAAGAACAGATTGCCAACCTTGAGAACATGTAACGATTCTCCCGCTTTCTAGAGCAATATCAACACCAGTGACAGTTTTGTCATGCCCTTTCAGCTCATCCTTCAACTTGAACCCGTTGCCTTCCCGACCAAATAGCTCAACACTGGTGTCCCGTGCCACAGCTAAAGTCTGCTTATCTGCAGAAAAGGAGTGGTCGGCAATCGGGGAGTGAAAGAGGTGGTGAACCTTGTGGAAATTAGTGCTGCTTCGTGGGATAGAATTGTTTATTTTTGGGAGGGTAAATATACTTCAGGAGGAGCCATTGTAGGAGTAATTTGATAGGAGGAGCTCTCTACTATCAAAACTGGTAGTATGTATAATGTGTCGGGACTTGTAACTGGGAACGACGATGCCTTTGGATCTTGGTGGGGTTGTCACTCTCATGTGGGTCCGTGAGTGCGCCAAGATTTCAACCTTAGCCTCGTCGATTTTTGAGGTTGGTTCACCACTCCAGCTTTAACACAGTCTAGAGTGCGTACCTGCCTCTTCAATTCCCTCCTTACAATGGCAGATATTACCAAAAGAGGAGCAGGAGCTCCAGGAACGAAGCCCGTCACGAAAGCTCCAACTTACTCTCCAAACCAGACGTAAGTTGATAGCAAATTTACGTCGACCTTGCTAATTGTTTTCAAAGGCTATACATCTCGAATCTCCCCAATGCGAAGTTTCAGAAGAACGATTTGCGAATCTCACTCTACTGTCTTTTCTCTACCTACGGTCCAGTTCTTGACGTGGTGGCCCTGAAGACAGCAAAGATGAGCGGCCAGGCGCATGTTGTATTTCGAGATATTCAAACAGCAACCCAAGCAATGAGGGCATTACAAGGCTTTGAATTCTTTGGCAAGGAGATGGTAATTTGGGTTTTCTCGGTATGCATGGATTGGGCTTTAGCTGACGATATATAGAGAATCACATATGCGAAGACAAAGTCTGACACCATAACAAAGCTGGATGGCACGTACCGTTACCCATCTGCCGCTGCTGGAGCAGTCACTGCTACGGAATTACAGCAAAGTATATTCAACGCCCCGCCTTCTGCTGCAACAACTACATTACCTCCTCCCGGGATGCTTAAACCTCCAACTAGTGATGTGACTATGGAAGATGCACGCAGTCCAACGGGCAGTGTAGCCGGCCAGAAGAGACAGAGAGAGGATGAAGAGGAGGAAGAGGAGGAAGATAGTGAGGGAGATGTGGCTATGGAGGAAGACAGTGATGAAGATTAGGACGAAAGGTTTACAGGAGTTAGGAGTTTGAAGCTTGCGGGCTTCGTGAAAATGACCAAAAATGGGCTTGCTGGCAATTTACGATGCGGCAAGGTTAACTTCTACCAAAAGCGCCGAGGAACTGCCATCCATAAAGAGACATAGGCTGCCAAAAAAGATAAAATGAGATTGGCTTTTGTGTAAGAACTGATCCTGTTTTTATCATGTTTATTGACCCTGACTTCCATTTTGAGCCATTTCGGTTGGCACCCATAGTCCCACGCATCCTCCGACCAATCCTATCCACGTCATCAGATAGTTATCAACCGGGCAATCAAATCCTTCCAGCGCCTCTTTGGTCTGGCACGGATGAATAAAGAAAGCCGGCAAGTCCGTTATTGGATGAGGCTGATTTAATTGTTAGCGGTTAGAGATGAATGAAATCACAGATAACTTACAGCTGCTGAGACCCCCCCAGCTACTCCTGCAGCACGTAGTCCGCTTCTATACTCAGCCGGGACAAGGTACCGATAGACAGAATCTAGATCAAACGCTGGTTCACCCATCGGGAGATCATGTAACGTGAACCAAAGAGTTGGCATCCTATAAGTTGGATGCAGGTGAATTTCATAGGTAACATAAGGCTGATGAGCATGCGTGGTGTACTGGGGTAATCCGTTGCTGTCATTTCTTATGACTGGTTGAAGGGCTTCCTTGCATTTGATCAGCTTCCTAGTATGACTTATAGCGGAATTCATTCAAAAATTCTTTCAAACCTCGTCTGCTTCTGCATCTTCATTCAACATCTCCAAGTCCTCCAGTGGCCCGCCATCTCCCCCTCCCAACTTTCCAAACGCATCGAGTAGATCAAGATCATCTTCCGGAAGCTTCAAAAGGCGGAGAATCTCAATATATGGGACCCCAGTAGTCATGGTACGGCGAGCACGAATTTTGAATATTTGCCTTGTAGGTCCCAGCTTTGCTTGGACATATTTCTGATCGAAC
>Ga0247734_1000861_pt1 | contig 24693 bp, 19 predicted proteins | sample UWRJL103311B2_FD_180933 | JGI IMG/M metagenome (GOLD analysis project Ga0247734, IMG submission 180933) | Plant litter microbial communities from Arlington Agricultural Research Station in Wisconsin, United States - UWRJ-L103-311B-2 | ecosystem: Environmental > Terrestrial > Plant litter >...
GATGGTTACAAAATTGACCTGGCCATGAATCCAGAAAGAAATTAATGAAGTCAGGCGTGAATAGACAATTCTATGCTCCACCCATTGCTGTATAAGTAAGCTGAAACGGTCCTGCCAACCTGCTGCATCCTGAAAATTTTGAGTGAATAATAGTAAACAATATAAGTCGTCACCATTTGGAATGTCGACAGCGTTTTTTATAACAATGTTAAAAAAAACAATAATAATGACGGTACATATTAAAAAAGGCAGCGTATTCCTGAGAATAAATTTGAAATGATTCAAAATTGATATTGATAATGTTGTGGAGCCAAGCAATAAATCCGTAGGTAAAAGTATTACTGGTTTCCAGAAAACCTAAAAGTAAAATTACTAGTAAAATATAAAGAAACTATCAATTTTGTTATAGGCATGGCTTATATCTTATCAAATTCGTATAATATATTTGACAAAAGGAACTTGGCTTACTGTCCAAGCCAATTTTTAAATAATCCCATTCGTTCGCGGCTAATCAGAATGTCATTGTCGGAGCAATTCTCCAAATGAATTTTTAAGCGGCTGTTAGAATAGGTAAAAACTTCTTTAACGGCATTGATTGAACTGATGTATTTCCGGTTTAAACGAAAAAAACGCTCAGGGTCAAGCATATCTTCCACTTCGTCGAGTGTGTAGTCAACAATAAACTTTTTCCCTTGCCGGGTTTGCAGAAGTGTTACTTTATCCTCACTAAAAAAATAAGCGATTTCCTGAATATCAATGGTTTGTATACGCTCTCCGATTTTGACAAGAAAACGATTTTTATAAGTTTTCTGAACAGGTTGAAGCAATAGTTTAATCTGATCCAATGTCACAGAAGATACTTTTCTACCTGACTGGAATTTGTTAAGAGCATGGCTTAAATCCTCCGGATCAACTGGTTTTAGCAAATAATCTATACTGTTTAATTTAAATGCCTTGATTGCATACTGGTCATAAGCGGTACAAAAAATAATGGGCGAATTAATCTTTATTTTTTCAAAGATTTCAAAACTAATACCATCTGCCAGCTGAATATCCAGAAAGATTAAATCCGGCTCAGGATTGTTTTTCAGCCATTCCACCGAAGCAACTACTGTATCAAGATTCCCAAAAATCTCACAATCCGGTATCTCTTCATTAACCAGTTTAATCAGGCGTTTTGCTGCCAGGTTTTCGTCTTCTATGATCAGGATTTTCATGGTGTCTGGCTGTTAGCAATTAGCTTTTGGCTTTCTTTGCTTGAAATATCTATGTTATTGATTAGTAGTTTGTTTCAACAGAGAATTTATGATAATTTCAGCAAGGGTAATCTTACTATGAAATAACCATTTTCTTCTTCAACCGACATATTTTCACTGCTTAGCAACTCATATCTTTTCCGGATATTGGAAAGACCAATACCTGCTGATTCTTCGGGAATACTGCTTTTTATTTGCAGATTATTTTTTACAACCAATACATTTCCATCCAATGTAATCTTAATTTTCAACGGATTTGCCATAGAAGCAATATTATGTTTGATTGCATTTTCCAAAAGTAATTGCAGTGAAAGAGGTGGTAAAAATCCGGTTTTATTTTTGTCTACCAAGATTTCATATTGCAACCCTTCCTCAAAACGGATCTTTTGAAGCGACAAATAATTTTCAGCAAATTCCAGTTCTCTTGCAAGTGCTACTAATTCTTCCTGCTGAACATCCAGCACATATCTATAAATTTTTGATAACTGTCTGATAAATTTTGAAGCTGTATCCGGATTATCGTACACTAGATTGCTCAGTACATTCAGGGAATTAAAAAGAAAATGCGGATTCAGTTGGTCTTTCAACGATTGATATTGTTGTGCATATCTTTCCGTTTTCAGTTGCTCCGTTTCAATCGCTGCCTTGCGCCATTCTACCAAAAAGGAACGACTGATAAAAACAGCGCTAATCCCCAAAGCCAAAATCATAGCCATTTTGGTTTCCGGAATTAATGCTCTCCATGGAATTGTTTCCAAGGAGTGTGTTTGTTTTATAATTAGGATAAATAAGACAATTAATATATAAGTTGCACAAAATGCATAAGTCATATAAGCAAGTGTTTCAAAAACCAGGCGCTTTACAGGATAATGAATCCAGGGAATATGCTTGTCAAAGTAATTTTCCACCTTTGAACCCCCAAAACTCAGCGCTGCGGATATGCAAAATGAGATTAAAAAGCTATCCGATATTTCTCTGAGACCATCAACACTCATGTAACAGGACGGACACGACGAAAAGGTTACACCAAATGCTATTAATAAATTGACGATTATAAAACCCGGAGAAAAATTCCAGAATTTCCGTTCTCTTCCGGATATTGAAATAGCCATAGTAAGTTTATTCTAAAATAGTTGTATTGGATTTATTTCTAAAAATTCTTCCCAGGGAAGGCCATTGTTTCCTATTAGCAATACTTTATCAGGATTAAAATATTTTTTAAATGCCTGCATTCCTGCAATGTTGGTACCAGAACCACTTTTTACTTCCAGACCAATAAGCTTCCCTCCCTTTTCCAATACAAAGTCAACTTCATTGTCTCCATGCCGCCAGTAATACAAACTATATCCTTCAATAAGCGAAAAATTCATTAAGTGTGCGCCTACAGAAGATTCTACAATTCTTCCCCAGTCCTTGTAATTTGGTGAACGATACAATCTGTCCGGAATATAAACAGCCAATTTCAAATAAACGCTTCATTAAAGCTGGTTTATCCACCCTTGTCAACATTAAAATATCCCTGGATACACTTGTCTCAATCAATGCATTGGAAACATAATTTTTCCAGCGCTTTTCATCCTCCATCAAAAATACAGAACCAGGATAACCGCCAAACCAGGCGTATTGCTGAGGAGTCGAGCCAAAGGCATTTTTCATTTCAGTAAAATTCCAGTGACCGAAGTAAGTAGTTTCGAACCTGCCAGCCAGAGATTCAGTAAGTCCTTGTTGAATTAACAGTCGTGAAGAACCTAATAAAATCACCTTCAAATTTCTCCCTGCTCTTGTATCGGCATCCCACAATCGCTTAATCACCTCACTCCAGTTATCTATTTTTTGAATTTCATCAATAACCAGAAGGAATTCAGGAGTATCATGTCCATCTACACTTTGTAAATCTATTTGAAGTCTTGCATTCTCCCAAAGTTGTTCCAGCCAAACTGAACCTGATGCCGGAACCAAATCTGCAGCTTCAAAAAGAGAAGGAATCTTTATCTTTTTTATCAATTGCAGTATCAACGTAGTTTTACCAACCTGACGTGGTCCCATCAGTACCTGAATGAATCGTCTTAGCTCTTTAATTCTCTCTGTAATCTTCTGTAATTCAGTTCTTTCTTACATGATTTTCAAATTACTCAATGTATTGAGTAATTTAAATTTCATTAATTATTCGCACTTTTTCAACAAACTTTCGGCCATACTTTTCCCCCAGGTTGGTAGCATAGCTGCCTTTAATGTTTCTTTATTTTGTCCTGCAAATATTTCCTGACTTTGTTTTGCCAATTTACATGCTTTTTCGCTGCCAGAGCCAAAAAATTGCGCCATACCATATTCCATTTGCGCCATTAAAGCCAACGCTCTTGGATTTTTATTGTCGATGCCTAATGCTTTTCCATAAGTTGCCATTACCTGCCCCGACATACTCTGACCTCTGCTTGATGGATCAGCATTCACTTTTCCCATTATTATAAAACCCTGTAAAGCAACAATTTCCGAGTTATTTGGAGAGATAGCATCCGCCTTTTTTATCAGTTCTTCCGCTTTTGCCAATGCTTCATCTTTTTTGTCCAAAGTTAATGACCGGTTCAGTCCCTGAAAAGTGTAAGCAAGTGCCTGGTAATACAGCGGCTGCCATTCTTTAGCATTCATTTCTGCAATACGGGCAAATGCATTGGCCGATTGCTGCAATTCCGGAATAGAATCTGTTTCAATGACTTTGGCAATCTCCTTTTTCATTGCTTTTTGATAAGGTGAATCCTGAGCAATTGTAACAGAAACAGTTAATAAAAAAAGTGCGATGATTGTGAATAGCTTTTTCATTTTTGTTCGATTTGATTGGTTTAATATTGATTTTTGGTTTCTTATAAATTATTTAACTGATTAGCATTTTTATCTTTTGAAAGTGTAATAAACAAGCCTATGAAAACAAACCGTTTGGCACCTTGTCCAACTGACGAACTTGCGAATGTTCCTGTTTCGTCAGGCTGACTTGCATACTTGTAGCCGAATACGTTTGCTCTTCCCAGCACATTGGAACAAGCCGCATGTAGGATCACATTTGGTCGTGGCAGATAACTCCAGCTTACACTCAGGTCACTATACATTTTAGTTTTTCCCTGCATTTCACCAGGCAGGTTAGGATTGTTGAATGTGTAGCCGCTATTCCATGACCATGAAGTTCCAAGCTGGGATTTCAGTGCACTTACAAAATGTTTTATTACCACAGATCCGTTGTGTTTTGGCGCAAAAGAAGGCTGCACTTTTATTTCGTAAGTAGCAAATTTTCGTTTACTGTCAACAAAGCTGTATGTAACCCAGAAGTCAGTTGCTTTAAACGTTTTTTTGTCGCGGTAGAAAAAATCAAAACCTCTTGCATATCCCGATCCGGTTTCAGCCAGATTTTTTGGGTCAAGTGTGGTTCCTGTATAAGTAACCAAATTGTTATAAACCTTGTAAAATGATTCTGCACGGAAAGTCCTGTTGTTATTTGCCAGGAAATAGTTGAGGATATAATGTATTGCCTCCGTGTTTTGAAGATTTTTTTGTAAAACTCTTAATTTTTCATCCGGCAACTGATTGAATTTTCCTGCTGCAATAGAAAACTGCCCCTGGTTCATTTTATAAGCTATCGAAAACCGTGGATCCAGCCAGTATTGTCTTGCTAATGTACTGTATCCGCTTCTCAATCCTGCAACGGCAATCAGTCTGTTGCTGAAATAATAAGTTGCTTCAATAAAATGATTCAACTGATGATCCGTCATACTCCGTTTTTTATGGTCATTCAACAAAGCTTCGGAATACGATTTCACGTACCATTCCAGTCCATTTTTCAATGCAAACTGCGGAGTGAAATCTTTTACTGCTACTATTTTTGAATGCACCACCTGATTGATCTGGCGAATGGGCGTATAATCCAGATTAAAAGCATCTCTATTATGTGAAAAAGCAACTCCGCCATTAAAAAACCAATTGTTTTTACCAGCCTGACGAAATGAAAAATTACCGTAGGAATATCTGTTATTCAGCTCAAATCTTTGTCCTCTTCCATCCTGACCGGCTACCTTTTGCCAGATCGTCATTCCGCCGCCTTCCGTGTGAAGATAACCTTTAATGAAGCCAGCTTTTCCCCATTTTTGTTTCACCGAAATTTCTGTATCCCAACCGGATGGCGCCTTTTCCCAGTCAAATTTCTGTTTTACCAAACCCTGATAAGGTGCCAGGTTAAAATAATTGGCAGAAGCAGTTAAGGCACTTTTCTTACCAACAAGCGTTTGCGTATAACCTCCGCCAACAGACATAATGCTTAAATCTCCCTGACTTCTTAATGGCATATCCAATGTATTCAGTGCCAGCGCAGAAGATAATGCCTGTCCAAATTCTGCCGAATAACCGCCTGTACTAAAAAATGATCCTTTGAAAAGATTAGGACTAAACCGGGTACGCGTTGGTACATTGGAAGCTGTGCTGCCAAAAGCATTTCCCACTTGCAGACCGTCAATAAAAATGGATGTTTCGGAAGCATCGCCACCTCTTACGAACAATCTGCCGTCATTGCCAACCGTGGAAGTTCCGGGAAGTGTAAGGAAAGCTGCGGTAATATCGCCCATGGCACCGGAAGTTGTGACAATATCAATGGGTTTTAAAACCACTGCTTTTTTTTCATCACTCGCTTCCATTGCTCCGGCTGTGATGGTAACCGCAGTGAGCAAATTAATACTTTCAGATAAAGACACATTGGAAGTAAGCGGCTGACCGGCACAATTAATATTATTTTCAACAGATTTATAACCGATAGACTGTATAACCAGAATTTGTTTGCCAGTATTATCTGTATTCAATGCAAAATTACCCTCCGCATCAGACGAAGTTCCGTCGTATGTTCCTTTTATATACACATTGGCTCCGGGTATTGAAATGCCTTTTTGATCTGTCACTTTTCCTGAAATCAGGGTTTGAGCAGATGTTATAATTGATAATGTTAAAAGCAGCGATGTAAGGAAAGCTCTCATTTTGTTTCCGTTTTGTATGAATCAAAGTTGAGCAGAAACAGATTCCGGTAAAATTGAAGTTTACCGAAGTGTAGAATTGAGAGGATGAAGTGCAGAGTGTGGTCGATGAACAATTATGGATGTGACTTTCTTATATTATTCCATTTTTAAATCCCATATACAATTCCCGGTTTGAGAAATATTTATAGTAGAATTATCCTATTTATTACATTATTTCAATACATTTTATAAATTTTTTATTTATTTTATAATTGCCTTGTAATCAACTATTTAATTTTATATATTCAAGTATTGGAATACCAAATTGTTGTCACCGCATGTTTATAATTTAGATTCTGTTGATGTCTGGCATATTTATTTATTAAATCATGCCAAACAACAATTTGTCAACCGAACTGATTTTTAAATAACAATAACGATGGTAGCAGCACTAGGTAATAATTCAGCAGATACATTGAAACCAGGCGCAGTTTTAACAGTTACTGGCGCACACAGTGAGACCGATGCGAAGAGAGAGGTGGCTAATTTTTTACAATCAAGTAAGCGGGATGATCTGGGCTATTTTCTCATTTCAAAAGACTATTTTTTATTGTATTTGAAATCAGGAAGTTCGTTGCGAGGTGTTGCATAAGTATTAAAATCTGAGACAAAAAAAGTATATGGTACAGTCAGGTACGTTCAAACTATTGGGTCAAAAACTCATTAATATTATAATACACAGGGAAGATGTTGTAAAAATATCTCCAATCAAAAAGGGCCGGGGATGTGTTATTTATCTTAAAAACAAGGTTCCTTATACAGTTAGTGAAACTCAACGAGAGGTCTACAAAAGACTGAATCTGGTATCGTTATAACATTTCGATTGATTTCTTGAAAACATAATTAAAGAGACCCGGACAAAAAATCCTGGTCTCTTTTTTGTTTGTCAAAATATAATTTAATTTAGTTTCTTTACTTCCAATCCGAACCTGATGTAAGAGATCGCTGTTATCAGCATTCAGTTTCATTGTTGCAATACATTCACTCCTGATGTCTAAAAAAACATACTTCTTTTTAATTTTGATTTTAGGCAGTTTAACCGCTTTGGGGCCATTTTCGATAGATATGTACCTTCCCGGGTTTCCTGCTATTGCCAAAGATCTTCATACTACTGCCGCCAAAGTTTCACTTTCACTATCAGGATTTTTTATAGGAATTTCGCTGGGACAACTTTTGTACGGCCCGTTACTGGATAGATTTGGCAGAAAAAAACCTCTGTTTATAGGACTTATCGTTTATATCATTGCGTCGGCAGGATGTGCTTTTGCAACAAGTATTAATGCTCTTATTTTATTGAGGATCATCCAGGCAATTGGCAGTTGTGCAGCCACAGTAGCTTCCGTAGCGATGGTCAGGGATTTATTTCCTGTTAAAGATAATGCGAAAGTTTTTTCCTTATTGCTCCTGGTAGTAGGCGTTTCCCCAATGATTGCTCCTACTGTTGGCGGATATGTAACAACGGCTTTTGGCTGGCAGTCGGTTTTTATTATTTTGTGCGGTATGGGAGTTGCGATTTTGATTGCCACTTTTCTTTGGCTGCCCGATAGCTATAAACCGGACAAAACAATTTCGTTAAAACCACAACCTATTCTGCAAAATTTCTGGACAGTTCTTCGCGAACCACAATTTTATACTTATTCATTTACAGGAGCCATCGCCTTTGCAGGTTTGTTTGCTTATGTCGCCGGTTCACCGCTGGTATTCATGGAAGTTTTTCATACGGATGAAAAAGTGTACGGATGGATATTTGCTTTTTTATCCGTTGGATTCATTGGTTCAAGCCAGTTGAATACGATGTTTTTACGCAAATATAAAAGTGAGCAAATTATAAACGCCGCACTGATTTGTCAGGTAATTGTGAGTTTGGCTTTTCTTTCCGTTGCATTGAGCGGCATGCTGACTTTACCAATCACCATTGGTTTTTTATTCTTGTTTTTGTGTGGAATTGGATATACTTATCCCAACGCAGCAGCACTTTCCCTGGCTCCCTTTACCAAAAATGCAGGAAGTGCATCGGCTATGATGGGTGCTATCCAAATGGGAATGGGCACACTGATTTCCGTTGCCATCAGCTTATTCGAAGTTCCTTCGGCAATTCCCATGATAGCAGCCATGACCTGCTCAGCAATTCTCGCCTTATCGGTTTTATTGATCGGCAGACGGACAATTACTGAGCAGGTAGAAGTGCAGGAAGGTGCAGATATGGGAGTAATGCACTAATCCTTACTTTACAGTTTTCAAAATCCAGGAAGATACTTCATTCAGCGCAACGGGTGAAAACGTTTGTTCAATAGTAGCATATTCTGACGGAGAACCGGTTTTACATTCCTGGAAAAGGTGATTCAGATTGGGCAGTTCTTTTATCGTGACTTTTTTGTTACCTCCTTTTTCCAGAGCATTTTTAATAGCTGATAAATCTTCCTTTGGCGGTACCTGTAAATCCTTTTCTCCATTGATAGCCAGTACAGGACATTTTACTTTTTCCAAAGCTGGTGCCGGATCATACTTAATAAAATATACAATCCAGGGTTTCGTAAGTTCCTGTACCTGTAGATTTACAAACTGATCTTCGCTCATTCCGGATGGTCGGGGCCACTCAGGGTTATTCTGGACTTGCTTTTTAATAAAGCTGGTAAGATCTGTTTTTAATTTTTCAGAATCAGAAGATTTTACAATGATATCAAATGCGCCTTTGTTAACTTCTTTTGCCACTAACAAGTTTTTCTCACTGATTCCCGACGCTCTTGCAATCAATTCCTGCTGTAACAATAACAATTGATCTCCCGGAATTCCTGTTCCTGCCAGCATTACAATGAAATTTACATCTTTGGATCTGGCCGCAACCATTGGCGCTATAATTCCGCCTTCACTATGTCCGGCCAAACCTATTTTACTTTTATTTATTTCCTTTCTGGTTAATAAATAGCTTATTGCAGCCTCTACATCACGTGCAAGATCCTGTGTAGTCGCCGTCTTAAAATCCCCCTTGGATTCAGCAGTTCCCCGATCATCAAATCTTAAAACTGCAATTCCGTTTTTCGTTAAATGATCTGATAAAACCAGAAAAGGTTTGTGGCTCAACAACTCCTCATCTCTGTTTTGTGGTCCGCTCCCGCTTATTAAAATCACAGCCGGGAAATTACTTCCGCCTTGTTTAGGCAATGTCAGCGTTCCGGCCAGTGTAATATTATCTGTCTTATTTTCAAAAGTAATGTCTTCCGAATAATATGGATAAGGTTTTACGGGTTCCTGCGGCCTGGAAATTTTTTCTTTTTCAGGCATTTTTGATGATAAATTTAATGGAATAGATTGCCCTCCCTGTTTAAAAGTACCAACTATCGTATTTGTTTTGTCCAGCGTTCCTTCATATTCGATACCTGCATTAGTTACTGCAAGTTTCAATACCTGATTTTCAAAACTTGTAGTCGTTACCGGAATTCCCGTTGCTTTTTGATCCGGACTATCAAGGGTTGATGTATAACCGTTTTCTGACTTGCTGATATTAAATACGATCCGCAATTGCATTCCCTGGATATTTAATATTCCATTCCATTGTCCGACAATATTCTGCGCATTTAACGTCAGAGCGCATAAAGTAAAAATTAATATAGATGTTAATTTTTTCATTGAATGATTTTTTTTGTGGTTTTGGTAATTTTCAGTAATAAGATCATTGTTAAATAAATGAGCGCAATTATCACGATGATGACCGGAATGACTGCATTTCCAAGCAATTCCTGTGATCCTGAATCAGGATGACTGTATCCAAAATGGAAACCGCCATTGGGATTTGTGAAAAATCCTACCTGATCAGGAAAAATCAGTTCTAACACAATTAAGGCAGGCAGACAAATTTCAATCACAAATAAGAAAAAGAGAATAATATAAATAAAACCATTGGAAATATTTAAAAATATGGCCTGAAATAAATGTTTTGGATTAAATGTCCTTCTCGCCTGTTCTACTTTTTTTGTTGCAACGACTTCTTTCAGTATTTCTTCCGGTGCGCCTAATCGTCCCAATACGTTTAATAATGCTTCCGTTTCATCATCACCTTTTTCAGCTGACAGAAACTCGTAAATGTGACTGTTAATTTCAAGCAGGCATTCTTCCTGGTCAGCTTCCGGCAATATTTTGACAGATTTTTTACATCGCTGCATGTAATCATTGTAAATCCGCTGTGCTGATCTATTCTCTAATGTTATTAATTTCATGGATTTAGCCGTTGATTTTCGAGATTATTAAATTTGTATAAGCTTTCATTTCTGCCAGGTTATTTTTCCCAATTGAAGAAATTGCATAGTATTTTCTGGGAATCCCGGACGGCTGTTCTACCCATTTATGTGTGAGAAGTTCTTCTTTCATTAACCTGATCAACAGCGGATAAAGCGTTCCTTCTGCAACGTCAATTTCAAACCGGGCTTTAATATCCTGTATCAATTCATATCCATAACATTCCTTTTGATCCAGAATGTGTAGGACATAAAGCGGAAGCAGCCCTTTTCGTAATTGTGAATGCCAGTTTTCTAAGAATTCATTTTTCATACAACAAACTTATACAAAATACATAGCATAACAATGTATTATAAAAATTAAAGTTTAGCGAACAGAATTATGCCATTACTGAATTGGGCTGGCTGTGAAGATAAATTTCATATCATACAGTTTATCAATTAACTTAACAGAATTAATATTCTGATCCCACCAATAATAATTACGTTATGCGCCGGATTTTACAATTGTTGCTTCTCCTTTTCTGTATAACTTTCGTAAGTTGTAGAAATCGTTCAACCGCTGATCTCATTGTTCACAATGCATTGGTTTACAGTGTCGATTCTACATTTCGAACTTATGAGGCATTTGCAGTAAAAGATGGGAAATTTATTGGCACAGGAACTTCTGCTGATATTCTTGCCAAATATGAATCTGATTCTGTGATTGATGCAGGAGGAAAACCTGTTTATCCCGGATTTATTGATCCGCACAGTCACTTTCTGGGATTGGGTAAATTGTTTGACGAAGCAGATCTGACAGGAACGGAATCGTTTTCAGAAATTATTGAGCGGTTAAAAGCATTCAGGAAAACCCATCCTGAAAAATCATGGATCATCGGTCGTGGCTGGGACCAGAATGACTGGAAAGAAAAACAATTCCCTTCCAAAGAATTGCTGGATAAAGATTTCCCTGACGTCCCGGTCCTGCTAACCCGCATAGACGGACATGCTGCCATCATCAACTCCAAAGCAATTGAACTGGCAAATATTACAGCCGCAAGTAAAATGGAAGGTGGATTGGTTGAACTTAAAAATGGAATTCCAACAGGAATTTTGGTTGATAACGCCATGGGTTTGGCCAACAAAGTAATTCCTCAATCTACTGAAAAGGAAAAACAGCAAATGCTGAAAAATGCCGAAAAAGCTTGTTTATCTGTTGGACTTACAACCGTTTCTGACGCAGGACTGGATCGTGCAGATATAGAACTGATTGATAAAATGCATAAAAACGGATCTTTAAAAATCCGGGATTATGTAATGATCAGCGTAAGTCCGGCCAATCTGGATTATTATATTTCCAAAGGCCCGTATGCATCTGACCGGCTGACAGTACACAGTTTTAAAATTTATGCCGATGGGGCATTGGGTTCCCGCGGGGCATGTTTGTTGAAACCTTATTCCGACGCCAAGACTTCCGGTTTTCTTTTGACGAACCCAAAAGACATGGAAAATTATATTTCAAGAATCGCGCAAAGCAGTTTTCAGGCCAATACACACTGCATAGGTGATTCAGCAAACCGGCTGGTTTTAAATCTTTATGGTAAATATCTGAAAAACAAAAATGATCGTCGATGGCGGATTGAACATGCGCAGGTTGTTTCAAAAGATGATATTTCAAAGTTTGGACAGTTTAGTGTTATTCCTTCCGTACAGCCCACACACGCAACTTCTGATATGTATTGGGCAGAAGCGCGGCTTGGAAAAGAACGGGTAAAAACGGCTTACGCATTTAAAGATCTGCTTGATCAAAATGGAAAGATTGCTTTTGGAAGTGATTTTCCGGTCGAGCATTTCAATCCTTTATATGGATTTAATTCGGCAGTAGCACGAAAAGATGCAAAGGGATTTCCACCGGCAGGTTTTCAAATGGAGAACGTAGTAAGCCGGGAAGCAGCATTGAAAGGAATGACGATTTGGGCAGCTTATGCTAATTTTGAAGACAAAAATCGTGGAAGTATTGAAACCGGCAAATGGGCAGATTTCGTAATTCTTGAAAAAGACATCATGAAAATTGAGGAAAAAGAACTGCGGGATACGCGGACTTTGAGAACGGTGATTGCGGGAGAAACGGTGTTCCGTAGGTAATAATTGTAAGCAATCAGCTTATTAGATCATTATTTCTTCTTGTAAATTATTTCCATCCCATGCGTTTGTACAAATCGTCATGACTAATGGTTTCGTCATCTTTTCTTGCATCCATTTCACTTAACATAAGGTAATCTTCAACTTCCTCGTTGTCAATGATGGAAACAATTTTCTTGACTTCTTCTATTGAGAAAGTTTTACAGTTTTTCTTCGCCGAAAAATTAACATTGGTTATACCTAACCTCTTGGCAATGAAATCATTTCTATAACCGGACACCTCTATTAATTTTCCGATATTACCAACAAGATTTTCGTAGTTACTTACTATTTCAGCAATTATGTCTGTACTGATATATTAATAATTTTGTATATTTTTCTGTACAAAAATAAGCATAATTATATACAGATCTCATAACAGTTTCACCAGTTATTTGGTTTTAACCTTCTTTCTACTAATTGAATTTAACACCACATACCCTAACGCTCCTGCCAGAACAGAACCGCATAAAATGGAAAATTTGGCTTCGGAAAGTATCAGATATTGTCCGGGAAAGGAAAGTAATGCGATGAAAACTGACATAGTAAAACCAATTCCACCAAGCATTCCCACACCAATTACCTGATTCCATTGTGCACCAGTTGGCATACTGCAAATCCCGCTTTTAACAGATAACCAGGAAAGTAAGGAAATTCCTAGTGGCTTGCCTATCACTAAACCCACAATTATTCCTAAACCCAAAGTAGTAGTTAATCCGTCGATCATTTCAGGTTCAAAACGGATATTGGTATTGGCTAATGCAAATAATGGCATAATGATAAAATTCACCGGATTGACCAGAATATGTTCCAATTTCTCTAACGGCGATTCTTTTGCATCCGGCGTTGTAGGAATGGCAAAAGCCGTAAGCACGCCGGCAATAGTAGCATGTACGCCCGACTGATGAATAAAATACCAGATAACGATTCCGGGTATCAGATAAGCCGCTAAATTTTTAACTCCCATTTTATTTAAAACCAGCAAAACACCAAAAATTCCGAAGGCGTACATTAAATAGGTATAATGTAAGTCCGACGAATAAAATATGGCAATCACCAGAATCGCCATGAGGTCATCAACAATGGCCAAAGCGGACAGGAATATTTTTAAAGAAGCCGGCACTTTTTTGCCAAGCATGGTAACAATGGCAATCGCAAACGCAATATCCGTTGCCATGGGAATCCCCCAGCCTGCCGCGGTTTCTGTATTTTTATTGAAAAGAAAATAGATTGTTGCCGGAACAATGACGCCGCCCAGTGCAGCAAATATGGGCAAAGAAGCTTTTTTAAAAGAAGATAATTCTCCTTCTACAAGTTCACGTTTTATTTCCAATCCAACCATTAGAAAGAAAATAGCCATCAGACCATCATTAATCCATAATAAAACGGAATAATTTAAATGGATGCTTTCTGTACTAAATCCAAGTTGGGTGGACAGTAAATTTTCAAAGGCCGGGCTAACAGGAGAATTTGCAATAAATAATGAAACAAATACGCAGGCAATCAGAATAATACCTCCAACCGAACCGGATTTCAAAAATTCTCTGAATGAGTTTAAATTAATGAATTTAGCCATGTTGGCAAATTAAGTAAAAGAAGACAGGAAGCATGAAATAATCCGGGTAATAAATTTCTGCAAAATGTTTATTATGTACACTGATACATTTACCAAATATTGTATTTTTTTAATAATTAAACGCTGTCAAAATAATGCAGAAAAACCTGTCAAATTACAGTTTACGACCAAATAATACTCATTAAACACCTCATCATCAATACAAACCATTCATATAAACAATAGATCGTTCATTCACATTTCATGAGAGCACAATAAGAAAATGTACTAGTTTTACAACGTCAAAATGAGACAAACACAAGATTTATAAATAAACAAAGCCATGAAAAAAATAACAACATTCATTTGCGCATTGGCGCTTAGTATTACTTTCGCATTTAGTAATTCAGCAGAAGACAAAGCAATATCAGCTGCAAAAAATGCATTACCAGTTTCTATACCAGCTGTTGAAACGCCGGCACCACAACAAGTAAAAGCAGCAAGCAATTCCAACAAATTGACACCTGCACAAAAAGCATCTATTGTTGAGCTTAACTTGTCAAAAAGCTCAGATAAATAATAAGTTAGGTTAATTGGGGTTAAAAAGGGGGACATATCGATTCTCCTTTTTTTATGCCGTTTACTCTACATTTGCCAGCTTGCGCGGAATAGTAAAGATTTCCTTCTGACGACCATCTATAAACCGGAATCCGTTTTTATCGTAATAGCCATCTTCTTCCAGCATAATCCTGATCGTTTTATTCCATTCTTCAATTTTGACCGCCGCATTCAGCTCGATTGAATAAGCAGTGTTTTCGTAAAGCGGATAATCTCCTGTTCCTTTCACAACTTTCTGGTTATCCCACATACCAATTGCCGGTCCGGCTGCATGTCCGTGAGAACCAATTGGATGCGAATAAATAGAACCTGTAATTCCTTCACTTTCTGCTTTTTTCAGTGCTTCTGACAACATTTCATTACCCGTTTTTCCTGACTTAAAACGTTCAGTAAGAATATCCTGCAAACGGTTTCCCTGTACAAATGCCCTTTTCAGACTTTCAGGAATATCTTTTTCTCCTGGTTTTAAAATATACGCATGCTGCTGCTGATCGGTATTCAGACGAAGATATGTAATTCCAAAATCAACATGAATGAGATCGCCGGGAAGTATAGGCTGCGTGCCGGGACGTTTGGCAAAAGTCCTTAAATGGTCAAAGTTTTTCTCATCAGCCCGCTGAATATCAATCGTCGGATGAAACCATGTATCCAACCCTAAATCGGTAACACGCTGGCGTAAAAACCAAACAACATCATCCGTTGTAGTGACTCCCGGCTGAATCACTTTTTCAGAAAATGCTTCCTGAATAATCTGATGTGAAATCCGGCAGATCATGGGATAAATAATCATTTCTTTCTCCGTCCTCGTTTCCAGCCAGCCAATAGAAAGCCGTTCAGCCGATACTACTTTCGACTGAAATTCTTTTGGTAGTTTTTGCATAAATTCGTTGTGCTCGGTATAAGTAAGCCCGTCGGCATGAGCATAAGTCGGAGAATAATTCAGTCCAATTTTCTTCGGATTTTTAGCTTTAATCACTTTCATTAATGCATCCCACTGATCAGGATTAGAGCTCAAATCCCATTCACCTGTTAGCAATGTGCCCACGTCATAACGTGCAATGGCCAATTTGTCCAATGGCTTGCCTTCTCCCGGATCAAAAAACACCATAATGGTCCTTCTTCTTGCCGAGATCCAGGTGCTTGGAAGCATCGTTTTCATCACCGGATCTTCATTATATTCCCTGGAAATAATTACCCACATATCAATTCCTTCACGCCGCATCAGCTTAGGAAGCAAATTTTCGAACCTGTCTTCCAGGATATTATCGATCATGGCAGCCCGTTCTCTTTCAGGAAGAATTAATGGAATTGATTGGGAAAAAGTGTAAAAGGAAGTAAAAACAGAAAGTAAGAGTGAGAAAAGTATTGTTTTGGACATAACAGGAGTTTGTTTTTATAATGTCCAAGATAGGGAAAATATCAATTGTTGGCTACCAATCTTACATACCTAACGGCATTTAGTTTGTTGTCAAAAATCTGAGTAATGCCAAATAGCAGAGCGAAAGATCCGTAGCAACCAATTCTGGAATAAGTTTATAAAATCCCCAGGGATGAAACTGTTTATGTGCAATCCGGTTGAATAAGGGAAACTGGTAAATTTATCTCCTCTTGCTTTTTCAACTTCCGCCGCCGTTCAAAATAAATATTACCTGTAACCAGCAAAATAATTCCAACTCCAAATTGCAGATAGGAAAACTGCATCAGCACTTTTGCCCAGCTCATACTTTTCATAAAAAATTCCTTGTAAAGCAAGAGAGCCGCACTACCCAGATAGCCAATACTTTCGCAGATATAAACGAAAAAACCAGCATTGGCTTTCATCCTGAAAAGAGCAATCATTCTCTCAAAAACAACACTTTGAAGAATTGTGTAGGATAAAAACATTCCTAATCCAATCAGTAGCATCCAATAAAACCCGTCAATTAAAGCGTGTTGGAATAAGAAAGTAGCCAGACCTGTAATAAACATTCCGGAGATCAGAATCAGATTGGTGAGGCGAAATCCAATGAGATTATTTCTCACAAAAGCCAGGCTTCCTATTACGACCAAAACGATAATTCCCGTAATCATTTCCGTAGTAGAAAGTACGCTGCTAGCCCAGTTAGCATCCAGCTCGTTCCAGATTTCAATGGTAAAATTGTCCCTGAAATCGCGGCCAACGACCAGTATTGCGTAACAGATCACCAAACAAACAATTGGAAAACCAAATTCTTTCATGACCAACTGCTTGTCTGCCTTGGTCATGGGCGTTCGTTCGGTTCTCAAATCAATATCTTCCTGTGTTGGTGCCGGAATTACCGACAACATCCAGACGAACAGCAAAAACAGTGGCAAAAATAATAAGCCCATTAAAAAAGGCATCCAGAATTCTGAAATTCCCGGCAGTAATTTATGAACTTCAATGTAGGTTGTTTTTAAAATTCCGGAAGCTACTACCACGCTGATATTTAGCCCCATAGCAAGCATTTCAGTAAATTTTCGCCCTTCCAGAAAACTGAATACAACACCATAAACCATTCCTAACGGCAAGCCATTGATAAAAAGAAAAATGAAATTATAAGGAAAAGGAACCAGGCCGAAAAACAGTAAAGCAATTTCTGCAATGAGGATTAATGAGATAATCAGCTTAATTCTTGAACTGTGTTTTAGTTCAGAAATGATCTTTATCCCGGCAAATTTAGAAAGCGTATATCCGGCAACCTGAGAGATAATCAACACGGTTTTATAACCTATATCCCACAATTCGAGCCCATGATAAAGTCCCGCGTTAAAAGGTTTTCGAAAGGCATACATGCAAAAATAAGCGCCAAAAGATGCGATAACAGCCCAGGTGATAAACAGTACATTCGAACGTAAAAGTGCTTCTTTCAGACGTATCATTATTTGGCTTTTAGCAATTAGCTGTTGGCGATTAGCAATTGGATCGATCCGTTGTTCAGTTGGCTTTTGGGCCAGAAGCTATTAGTTTTATTTAAACTCAGAGGCGACTTCTATTGCTTTTTCTAATATCCTGAGTGCTTCTGTCAGTTCTTCCCGGCTGATAATTAATGGCGGGGATAATTGAAGAACATTTCCCTGCGAAACTTTAAAGCTCAATCCATTTTTAAGACATTCATACATCACTATTTCTGCTTTTTTTACTGCCTTTTCTTTTGTCGTTCTGTCTTTTACCAATTCAATCCCCCATAGTAATCCAATTCCCCGGATGTCCCCAATTAATGGAAATTTATCTTTGAGTTTATCCAGTTCAGTTTCCATAAATAAAGCGTCTTGCTGCACTTTATCTAAAATCTGATTCTGCTCCATGTATTCAAACATAGCCAGCGCGGCCACACTTCCCAATGGACTTTTTTCATGTGTAAAATGCCCCAAAGAAATACTTTGAGCCACATTGTAACTTTCCCGTGCTACGATTGCAGCCATTGGCATTACACCACCTCCCAAACCTTTTCCCAGACAAATAATATCCGGTTCTATGTCATAATTTTCAAAAGCAAACATTTTTCCGGTACGTCCAAAGGCAATAGGAATTTCGTCCAGGATCAGTAAAACTTTGTGTTTGGTACAAATCTCGCGCACTTTTTTCCAGTAGGCTTGTGAAGGAATCTGCACGTCGGTATTACGGATTGTCTCGATCATAAACGCACCGATATCTCCTTCTTTTTCAATCACATATTCCAGATAATCTGCATAAGTCATATCTCCGTTTCCGGTTGATATAAACGGGCCGCGGTATGACATTGGTGGCGGAATGCGTTCTACACCCGGCATCATCGGCCCCATATCTTTACGGAAATCCAGTTCACCTCCGGCTGAAATAGCATCCAGAGAAGCGCCATGAAACGAATCCCAAAGAGAAATAATTTTATGTTTTCCGGTAACAACACGGGCCAGTTTAAGCGCCATGCTAATGGAAGATGTACCTCCCGGAGCAAACAAGACACGTTTCAGGTCGCCTGGCAAAAGACTACCCAGTTTTTTTGCCAGTTCAATAGCTGGAACATTGGTGTAGCGCCTGGGTGAAAAAGGCAGGATATCCAGTTGCTCCTTGATTCTATCAACAATGTAAGGATTTCGATAACCAAGCTGATGCACGTTATTTCCATGAAAATCCATGTATCGCTTTCCGCTGATGTCGGTCAGGTAAATGCCTTCACAGGAAGCCAGCACATCCAGACATGGCGTTGACAGTGCCTGATGCAGGAAATATTCAGCGTCTTCTTCCAGATAAGCGACCGTTTCCGGATCATTGATCACAGCATACCAGTCACGGCGGGCTGATGATAAATTGATGTCTCCTTCTGTGCGGTTATGTACTTCTGTCATTTGGTTTGGTTGTCAGTGTATAAAAACGTTGCAATTAGTGTTCAACCACTTCGTGATTAGTGAAATGGTTATTATATTCCAAATCCCCGGATTTTATCCGGGGTTATTCAAGTTTAATCCCGTTGGGATTTTAGCAATTAGATTAATTGCAAGAAATAATCTTAAATACCGGTAAAGATGACTTGGGATTTTAATAATTAGCTTAATTGAAAGAAATACCCTCAAACACCTTGTAAAAATTATACGTCATATTTATAAGATAATAATTTCATAATCAATCTATTAGTATCACTAATTTCCAAGAAAGTCCGAAGGACTAAAATTTGAATAGCCCCGGATAAAATCCGGGGTTTAAAGATCATCAATGTATTTCACCAACCACGAAGTGGTTGAACGCCAACGTCAGTAATGATTTACTAATTTACTTAACAAATAACTTATCAGCCGGAATTAATTGCTTCGTCATTCCCGGGGCTTTGTAAAATGCATCTAACCAGAAACCTCCTCCATTGTTATAATATTCAACTCTGATCGGATGTTTTCCCACTGTCAGTTCAATGGAACCTGTTTCTTCCATTACGCCATGATTACCATCATTATCAACTACTTCTTTTCCATCCACAAACAATTTGCTGCCATCATCCGACTGCGTGGAAAAAGTATATTTCCCTGCTTTATCAATCTGAATAAACCCTTCAAATTTTAGGGCAAAACTGGCATTACCTTTTTCTAATAATGCATTTAGCTGATCCAGTTTAATATTAAATTCCGGACTGACCCACGACGAACCTTGTTTCATTTTGGCAAAAACAGGAATCTTTGTCAAATCATTTCCCTGGTAAAAAGTTGTAGTTAATCCATTGCCTTGTCCCGATTTTACTAACCTGAAATAGGCTGTTGACAATAAACTTGCATTGCCTTTTTCATCAAAAGATCTGGCTTTGACAACGGTCGTTTTATTCAAAGTAAATGGAGTTTTATAAATCGCAGAAGAACTATCAGGGTTACTTCCATCAATGGTATATCTGGTCACACTTTTTTCAGCTTTTCCGGCAATGGTAACCGTAGGCATTTTATCAATATACAAACCTCCTGCTTGCTGATACAATACTCTTTCAGGATAAATAACGGGTGAAGCCACTGTTTTTTCGCCTGACCACAAATTTACAGGTTCCGAAAATCCCTCAAATACAGGTTTTACCGGTCGACCGATCCATGCGTAAGGTTGTTTAATATTCAAGGCAAAAGCAATGGTTGCGGCAAGATCATAAGTATAAACCTGCTGTTCAATTTTATATCCTTTTTTAATGTCTTTGCCATAAAATATACCGGCAATTTCAGCTTCCTGAGTTGTAGCACCACCATGTCCATAACCAATTCCGCCATGATCAGCCCAGATAATAACCAAAGATTTATCTTCAATTCCTGCCTCTTTTATTCCTTGCAGAATCTTTCCAACCAAAGAATCTGTTTTGGCAACAGATTTATAATATTCTGATGAGCCGTGCCCACCATGATGTCCTGCGTGATCTACATGATCAAAATGAACAAACCCTAATGTTGGTTTTTTGTCTTTAATATAACGGATAAAATCAGTGGCTGTGGAATCTTCCGTTGAAAAACGTTTGTCATAACTGACCGCGTTTTTTTGAAATAACCTGCCAAAACCATCCCAATGATAAACCGTTCCTATTTCAGCATCCGGTTTTTCTTTGTGAAGAATACTGAAAATAGTTGGAAAGCGGCCATCGGGTTCCTGTACGATCGGAGGCAATGTGTGATCGTCCATTTCCCAGTCATTATTAATCACGCCATGTTGCTCAGGCCCTGCACCCGAAATCATTGACATCCAGTTCTGGCTGCTGCTTGAAGTCAAAACCGTCCGCACATTCCATTTCACACTTCCATTGGCAATCATGCTGTCGATCACCGGCGTACTGGCTTTCTGAATTCCATCCGGACTCAAACCATCCACACCAATAACAATTACATGCTCAATTCCCGAAGGATATTCCTCCGTGCTTTTTGTACATCCCGTCAGTATAAAACCAGCAACCGACAACATGCACAGGGTTTTTAAAATCATAAAAAAAGGGTTAAAGATTAAAAGGTGAAAAGATTATCGGTGAAAAGGTCAACGGGCTGCCTGTGCGACTTAACCCTTAACCTTTTCACCTTTTAACCCGATTTTCATTTATCCCACCAAACGTGCGTTTTTAAATCATCTGCTCCTCCTAATAAGGATACTCCTTTTGTATAATTGGATACATTGATCCGTAATTCATCTGCCGGATAAAACATTCTTCTTGGCACGTAACCAGGACCAACCGAACCTACAGGAATATTAGGAATACCGGTTCTTCTCCATTCTGACCATGCTTCGTAACCAACCATGTAAAGAGAAATCCATTTTTGAATGGCAATTTTTTCCAGTTTCTGATCCGTTGTTCCTGCATAAGCGACTGAACTCTGTTTGAAATAAGCATCATCAGCCGTCACATTGGCTGCAGTAAGTTTCAGGTAAGACGTACCAAAATTGGCAGGAATCCGTGAAGCGTAATAAGCAAACTGATCTTTTATCCCATTCACATAATACGTTGCAGCAGCAGTAGTTCCACCGGAAATATATCCTTTTTCAGCTGCTTCTGCCAAAGTAAATTGTACTTCTGAGTAACTAAGTAATATTCCTTTTCCTGCTTTGGAATTAGCCAGATCCGGGCTGTACTGGATCGACATCCATAACATTCCAGCCGGTGATGTAGCATTATTATTTGGAAACGAACCAATACCATTTAAATCTCCTTCGTACACAAATTTCGATGGATCCGGACGGTTTCCGCTTGCATCAATTGCGCTGCTGGCTGGTGTAGGCAATGCATAAACATACATCCGTTTGTCGTTCATTGTTTTCAGATAATCCACCAATTGTTTGGTCACTTTTGTATCTGTTCCGCCATTTCCTGATCTGTAAAATGGTGATTCATTGGCAGGAGTATCAGCCAGATATTCAAGTGCAGCCTGATCTGTATTGGAAGTAAAAAGCGGATAAGTCGCCGGATTTTCTACAATCTTTTTCATTGCTGCTGTAGGGTCAACTCTTTTGGACTGGCGCAATAATAAACGAAGAGTTAAACCATTTGCAAATTTCTTCCAGTTCGTCGTATTTCCTGCATAAAGAATATCTCCTGTTACAGTTTCACTTCCTGTTCCCAGTAAAGTATTTGCTTCTGCAAGATCTGAAAGCAATCCGGCATAAACCGCTTCCTGCGATTCGTAAGCTGGTGTACTGATACCTAAAAGTTTTGCATTGGCAGCTTCACGAAAGGGGATCGGGCCGTAAATATCTGTCAGATTCTGGAACATCCAGGAACGAAGTACGAGTGCAATTCCTTTATAATTTTTCAGATTTTGCTCATCAGCCAATAAAATTACCTCATTCAGATCACGGATATAATCGTAGTAACTCCATAAAAAATAACCGCTTGCGTCAGTTCTTGCCCAGTTACTGAAATTACTTGCATAATCGGAAGCCAGTAAATTGGCTGCAATACTTCCACGATCATACGAGCTTTCGTAATTTCTGTTAACCGCAGAGCGAATAGCGTTTGGTAATAGCAATCCTACATTCGTGATCTTATCCGGCGAATTAGGATTGGTATTTATTTCTTCAAAATCTTTGGTACATCCTGCAACCAGCAGAAGCAACAAAATGGGTATAAAACTTAATTTTTTCATGATTTCAGATTTTTGACGTTTAGAAATTCAAATTCAAACTGATACCCATTTCTCTTGTAGAAGGCGTACTCATGTTTTCAAATCCGGGAATCAGCCCGCCACCATCCGTTGCTGTCGTAACTTCCGGATCAAAGTGTTTGTTGCTTTTTGGCGTGATTAAAAACAGATTCCTTCCGGTTACAGATATTTTCGCATTTTTGATAAACTTACCATTTGCAATCCATTTGGCAGGCAATGCATAACCGATTGAAAGTTCACGTAATTTGAAATAAGTAGAACTAAATAACTGCGCTTCTGAAATGTGATCCAATGGTTTTTTGATAAAATATCTGGCATTGGTCCCGTAAACTCCTGCGCTGTAAGTTCCGTCTGTGCTTGTGTTATTAGGCTGATAAGATCCGTCAGCCATTTTAGCAGCTCCCGGAATAAAATAAGGCGCATCGTATTCGGTTCCTGCTGCACGGGCTCCGCGTCCCATTGCACTTTCTTCCAACTGACCGGCACCGGCAGCTTTGTTATAAAAACGAGAAACGAATTTACCGCCTGATTGTCCTCCAAACATAAAGTTTAGACTTAATCCTTTGTAAGTAAGCTGATTGTAAATACCACCGGTCCAGTCGGGATGATAATTGCCCAGATACATATCTTCGGTTGTTCCTCTCGGATAAGAATCATTGAAAATAATTACCTGACCTTTCATTGGTCCTTCCTCTGTAACTCTCTGGTAACCCGGCCCCCAGATTGATCCCATTTTTTGTCCAACTCTTGCCTGAATGGAAGCATCTTCGCCCGGCGCAGCCTGTACAATTTTATCAACTTCTGCTGTTAGCGACTTTAATTTACCGGTATTGTGTGCCCAGTTAACTGTTACATTCCATTTAAAATCTGCCGTTTTGATTGGAACAATGCTCACTACAACTTCCAGACCTTTATTACTGATCTCACCAGCATTGATTTGTTTGCTGCCTGCACCTGAACTTTGTACAGTTGGCAGACTGATAATCTGGTTTTTGGAAAGTGCGTTGTAATAAGTAACGTCAAATCCTAAACGGCTGTTGAAAAAACTGAATGCGGTTCCTATTTCGTAAGTAGTAATAATTTCCGGTTTCAGATTAGGATTCAATATTGAACCTGTTCCTGTCAAAGCATAATTACTTCCCCACGGCGCTGCATAATTATATGTATTTTTCAAGGAATAAGGTCCGGTATCGCTACCTACCTTTGCCCAACTTCCTCTTAACTGAGCCTGACTGATCACTTCCGGCAAACTGAAAATACTTTTAAGATTTCCATTCAAACTCACCGAAGGATAGAAATAAGAATTACTTCCGACAGGCAATGTGCTCGACCAGTCATTCCGGGCGTTAATGTCCAGATATACATAATCTTTATAGTTCAGGTTTGCAGTTCCGTACAGACTATTAATCCGTTTTTTGAACTGGCTCGAACTTCCTGTTAAAGCGGTTCCTGTGTTTCCAATGCTGTAAACTCCGGGGATCAATAATTGTGGAGCCGCAACATCTTCGCTGTGGCCTGAGTTGTCAAACCGGTTTCCGCCAACAGAAATATTATAACCAAAATCGCCGTTTCTCACCGTATTATTATAGGTCAATAAAAAGTCTGCATTGCGTTCTTCGTTTTTGATCTGAACAATTTCGTAACGTCCGCTTTCATTATCGACACTGCTAACAGCCCATTGCATCGGTCTGAAATCATTGTAAAAATCATCAGCAACCCTGGCTTTTAATTTCAAATGTTCGTTA
>Ga0247734_1000863_pt1 | contig 24642 bp, 30 predicted proteins | sample UWRJL103311B2_FD_180933 | JGI IMG/M metagenome (GOLD analysis project Ga0247734, IMG submission 180933) | Plant litter microbial communities from Arlington Agricultural Research Station in Wisconsin, United States - UWRJ-L103-311B-2 | ecosystem: Environmental > Terrestrial > Plant litter >...
GGGGAGGGGAATTTTGAGCTTGGGGGGGGGGGGGGGTTAGAGGGGTAGGGACATACTTAATCAACATCGTGCCTGTATTACTGTTTGCTCAACAATATTCGTATCTGGAGGGTTAGGACCGTATCTTTCGTCAAGACAATTTCTGTGAAGCTGCAAAAGAGTTCTAGTGATTCGTTGTTGGGGCTTTCAAAAGATCAGAGGAGTAATCGAGAGAAGCTATATTGCCAAGACCGCGGATTATTGTTGTTCCAGCATGTGGGGTTTATTTCAGATGGGCTTGTCAAAGTGGAGGGGCAAGGCTTGTAAGGCTAGTGTAACTATAAAAATGGAAGCGGCAGGCGGGCAACTAGCGCGTTCATAAAATCATTGGAACAACTCTTTAGTTGCTACACGGCATATATGAAAACTGGTGTTTTGAGAATGTTCAACTTCTCAAACTTGGAAGGCGACAATTATACCCGTTCATTTGCCCAGATTAGAAATCAGATATACATGAACTCAAGTTACATAGTTGGTGTTATGGTGGTTCCAAATCTCTATGAGAATGAACTAGCTATTTTGGAACAAAGAAATATTCATAGGAATAGTGCTAGCACACCATGAAAAACTGTTTTCTTAGATGCTGCATAATCTAATCTAAGCTATCAACTTATTTACACTTCTCCGGGCCATTGAACTGTGTCGATTTGAAAGGCTTTATAATAGATGAGACTTTTACCATTTGGCCTGGCTGTTTCAATATCCCTGGGTATAAGAATCATTAAGTATAAAAGAGAAAACATAGCTATTATTTAATGGTGGTGATGGAACATCTACTGTTTGTGTTGAATGCTCGTTGAGTTTGGACTTGCTTCTATATTAAGTTGATGTAGGCAGGTGATACTAAAAGGATGCCTGTTAAAGCCGTCTGGAATTTCAATTTGGTTCATAGATATATTGAAACAGACAGTGCTTGATTGAACGATGGAATGTTGTCACTCAACTCCGGGTAAACAATGACATCGTTGGAATTCTGCTGGCTAGGCATATAACCTCTAGTAATTGTATTTGGTATTTTATGGTAAGATAACTTTATGGCGCAAAGACATTGATCTATAGGAAACACCCAAGGAAAATTGAATAAACAGAGAAACCGTTCTTCAAAGCTCAACAAGCGTTATAGTCCACCCTTAGGCGAATAAATGAAACTTGGTAGCTCAACTTGTTCCCTCCTGTTCGCTAATTACTTGAGCTTAATTGGTTATCCTTCGTAGGCTTCCACTCCTCCGCATCGCCCCATCTATCACTCGTCAAGCCACTACTTCCAGGATGACTAAATCCCGCCTCAAGCTGTCTCTCATAGCTGACCTTCCTTAATCTCTCATTTTCCCTTGGTGTTAACCCAAGATATATCTCCACGCCAATCAAATGTATAATGATAGCTAACCACATAGCCATTCCAAAACTTAACTCAAATGCTGCGCCAACGCTGTGTGAACCAAGCGGTTTAATCATGTTGGCTCGCACAATAATCTCGGTATCGGCCGTGGCATCAGGATATCCACATTGTGGGTAGAGCATTGCTGCTGAGCGACCGGATGGACGAATTTGGTAGTCTACCGAACCACATGTTTGAATGGCTGAGTAGGTATTCATTGTGGAGATGATGCGAGCGGAGGTAATCATGATCAAGCGAAGGGTGATGATGGTTCCTAGGTAGAACATTGCTCGGAGCATCCACTAGATTTATTAGATAGCAATGATTAAATAGGAATAAAATACTCACTGCACGATGCTGATCGATTTGTAACCGTTTGATGTTGACATATGCCATTACGACTGATACAGTGGTGAGGATGACGAGTGTTCCAATTCCAGCTTGAGTTTCGAGAGTGCCACCGAATGCTCTGCTTGCGATCATAAGAGCTCCAATATTCCCGGTGAATACTAATACGAGGATAATATACCCATTAACTTGATGGAAAATGAGTAACTTTTGGCGAATCATGGGAATAAATTGCCAACCCATGAGGAGACCTAGAGGGATCACACTGGCGAGATGAAGCGTTATGCCAATGAGATAATGTCCTTCTTTGTAGTAATACCTTCGTCGATATTAGAACGAGTGGAGAAATTCGAGGTGGAACACTTGACATACCATTGACCAGGCGCTGAGCTATTGCGGAAACTATTCTTTGCAGGGCCACTGATGTTGAGGTACGAAATACGAGCAAGAGAGAATCCCCACATTGCGCCGGCGAATATCACAACTGCAGCTGATTAGATTTGTTTTTTTCTCTTTCAAACAGCTTGACTAGAAAAACATACAGAGAGGGAAATTGTAGCCCTTCTTAAAACCAAGTGGTCTGTATATCTTTCTCATAACTGTAACAAATTTACTCGGAGATTTACCTCCTTTCGTTGGAGTTGGAGGAGTAGACATGCTAGGTAGTGAATATCTTTCCGTGGAAATCCTTCCAGCATATGTTATGGCGATTAGATACAAAGTTAGCAAAACAGATTATTGGAGTGGTAGATGAGAATTTGGAGTGGAGCGGCAAGTGAGGAAGATGTAGACAGTAACAATCTCTGTACAAGAAAAAAGACTTCAGATAAACACACGCATATATATACATAAATATATTAACATCATCATGGGGGATATGCTACCACCATTGTATTTAACCTATTCGAGTCGAAGCTGCGCTGGTTGAGGACTGCAGCTTTGGGTTGTGGAGTGGCCCCTGGCTATGGCCCCAGTCATTCTGATATTATTTCCAAAAACTGTGCCTTGACGCAATATGGATCTGACACTTCTGGTAAGAAGAAAATTTAGGAGATCAATTCCTGTAATGATTGTGCCTTACATGAACAAGTGAAGATTGGTTATGAGTCGAGCATAGGTTACAGTTGGCCTAGTCCGTACCTTGACGCCTTTCCCATTCGGGTCGATGTTGCGCCCTTGGCTTTCGACGACACCGGTGACGAATCAGACATTTATCGTTTCCAGTTCAAGTATCTGCCACACTTTCACCTATATATTTACATTAAATTAATGGGCATCAACTTCATGGTTCCCATATGTGTTCAAGCTATTGACTTAAATAGATCGACGTTGTAGGTAAGTGACAAAGTTGGACAGGGCTTTAGGATGGCATGTGAGATCATCAAAGTCGACTTCCGATTCACAGTGTAATGATCCCTGAACTAATTGATTGCGTAATCATAGTCAGTTGATGATCCCAAGCAAAGTGAAGTTTGCATTTATAATATTGATTATCGATCATAGGCAGCCTACATCACCTGCTAGTTACCGAGATTGTAAAGAATCCGCATCAGCCTACATTTAACACCACTAACACTTGCAAATAGTCGCTGGAAGTTTTGGTGTGCAAGATAAGGAGAGATTACTAAGTTTTTCTAGTTGGTTCAAATATTTTGCATTGGGAAACATTAAAATTGGACCGCCAGATGGAACAACAAGTGAACCTTGTCCAATGATAACACTAGAAAGCCGTTGAAAAGGGCTAGCAACACTAGCAGCAGTACAACATGGGACATACGGGAAAGCCAAGCAGGGGTTGCGCGATATGTAGGAAGAGGAAGATCAAGGTAGGCATACCTCGTTTGATACGCTAGGGTTCACACTTCTCGAATCGGCCGCTTCAACAAGGCGTATTAACTTAGGTTTTAGTGCGACGAGAGACCAGAAGCATGCTCATATTGTATCAAGACAAAGCAAAAATGCCCTGGCTACAGAGATCTCTTCGATTTAGCGTGGAGAGATCAGAGAAAAACTGCCAAGAACAACGTCGAACGGCGCAAGAAAGCAACCGCGAAGCAAGATTTCGTCGACAATTCTTTACCCAACAAGCAGCGGTCAATCACGTCTAAAAGATTCTATACGAACACCCATCTTGTACCCTGGGAGAATGTCCCGATAATAGGTCTCATGCAGAAGACAGAAGACTGTGCAATAAGTTTTTATTTTGCGAGTTATGGAAAAGCACCTGACAACCCATATGAACAGCTGACTGGTTTCCAAAATCTCATATATCCCTTATTTGGATTAGCTGCAGAAGATTCGGCACTCAAACTTTCAACCGTAGCTCTTGCAACACTTTTCTTCAACACCTGGAATGCCCCTCATCCAGAGAATCCCCTCTCGCGCTCATACTATGTGAAAGCGTTGGCAGCAATCAAACATCAATTAACGCAGAAGGACAAGTGCACTGATGATGATATTATAGTGTCGATATTACTGCTTGGTCTATTTGAGGTTGGTGCAGCTGGTCCAAAAATGCAAGCTTCCACTTATATGAACAGAAACTAGTTGCTCGACCGCGCAAACTTCAACCAACAACTGTTGAAGCCCGAGCTCATCTCAATGGAGCTTTGGCTTTAATTAAGCATAGAGGGATTCACAACTTCAAAAACCCCCTGTCTCAAGGTCTTGTGTTTGAGGTTCGAAGTCAGTTAGTATGTTTTACTTTCCTTGTTCCCTGACTATCACTGAACAATTCAGATCCAGTTGTCATTTTTAGGCGCACAGCAATTAGATGAAGATATAGGCACATGGGCACAAATACTAGAGGATGATCAGCAATCTCCGGGAGTTAAGCTTGATACTATCAATCTTGACCTTGCCAATCTCCAATCAGAGTTCCAAAGTTGCGATAGCCCTAAACACGAAATACAGGATTTGGAACTCCTCTCCAAAGCTCTAGTGATAAATGATCGACTTCAGAAATGGGAAGAGTCTTTACCGTCCTCCTGGATTCCTATCGTGGTATCCGGGCCCTCCTGTATTGCACCCAGCATCGCCGCAGCTGGTCTTTATCAGCCACATTGCACTGTCCATCGTTCAGTATTCGTTGCTAGCATTTGGAACCGCTATCGCGTATCCCGGATCCGTGTTTTGACTATTATTCGAGCCTATCTCCACACAGAAACCATACACCACGAGCAAAGTCAGCAATTAATAGACGATATTTGTGCAACAGTCCCGTTCCATCTAGGCAACAGAATGGAGACTGGGGTAATGGGTGACAAAAGAGTGTTGTATCCAACGGTGAGGGGCGAGAGAATGATGGACGAACATTACACTATTGCATCTGCGAAGGGAGGTATTAATTTGTTAGGGCCCTTGACATTCTTGATGGAAAGGATGGACTTGAGACAGGGACAGAGGGAATGGATTGGAGCGCAAATTGGCAGGATCTTTAAGTTGTATAGATTAGGTGTTTGATGGACGTTGCATTCATCTTGAATGAGAGATTACTTTGCCTAGAATACAAGATAAATAACAACATGCATGTAGTGATAAAACTGTTGCTTATTGCAACTCCTCTCATCCTTAATTTTCGCTATTCAGAGAGAGAAGAAGTTGGGATGGAGAGATGGCGGAGATCGTTTATCTTGAGAACTTATAAACAAATGTTGAGAATAATAGAGAGTAGTTTGGGAATTGATCAGAGAGCTATGTTGGATAGTCATTGATAGAAGGCTCCTGAGCAAAAAGTGCTAGGCTGTTTGGTGTAAAAAGAAGTTATACTGGGCTGATGAAGGATTTTCTAGTACTTTTATGTTCAATATGGAGTAATGACGGAATTGAGTATAAAGCGGAGCAACATAATAACAAATTTTAGTAAATGACTTTGGAGACCTGGTGAAGCTTTGTTTACTGGGCCCTGAGCGGTAGCGAAAGGTCGTGATGCCAAGAAAGAGCAGGCCAGAAATGGGGGGATGTGGACAAGGCACGCGAGCTTGGTCTGCCAATGAAATTTAGCATCAATGACGCTGCATGCTCAAGGCTGAAAAGTTGCACCTCCAACGGTCGAACCCCTCCTCCTGTATTACATCAACGCCACCGATTTTATGCTATATACGTCCATCGTAGTAGTAATAGGTAGTGAAAGAGTTCTGTATAGCTCCTCCCCACGTTTATTTCTATTGCCAATTGAACTGGGCATGACATCTTCATAGTCTTCAACGAGCGACCTAATTCATTGCAGCGCCTTTAGCTTAGCTTCCTAATCAACTTCTCGGAATTGTTGATTTAAAGAGCTTAGAGACTCGCCAGACTCGGTACGAGTGAAACTTAGACGCAAAGTTAGAACCTTCAATGTCAGCACCAATGCCTCCTCGGTTGAAAACCCAACCTCCCTCTGGCTCCCGAGACATGGGAGCTCAACGTCCGACAGCCAATGTGCTTCAATCTACCGCAGAGGAGCCATCCGCATCCAATGCAACTCTCAGACCGACTGCAACTACATCTGAAGATGTACCCAGGAAAAAAAGGAATCATCGTGGTGGGAAAAAGAAGCGTAGAAGAAGGCAGTCTTTTGCTGCTTCGACAGAAGATGGATCCGAAATGCCCCATACTCCACATTCGAATCGTCAAGGGACATCACAGAGTGCTGCTAGGTCTAGCTTTTATAGAATGCAGGCACAAAACTTGAGCAATACGAGCATGGAAAGCGAGGCATTGTTGGACCATAGGTAATGACCCCTTACCAGCGATCAACTTAGACTAACATTCGGACATAGAGAGCAACAAAGTATGCGCCCTCGGAGAGCGTCTGTAATGGCTATGGGTGCCAATGCTTTTGGACAACCTGTCTACGACTCCCCGACCTCATACCGACCGGCATACCTGAACCCTTTCGCATCAAATGAGAACACCAACCGGCAGGCTACAATGGAGAATGACAGTGGTGACGAAGGGCCAGGAAACGAGAGGGCACCTCTACTTTCGTCCTCAGCTCGCCCAAATACATCAGGATCAGGATTGGGCTATGGGGGGTTTGGTGGAGATGCTACAAAGCCAAAGCTTAGTCGGCATTCCTCTAAATCATCAGCAAAAAGCAGGAAGAAAGCTACCATTTTTGACAAACAAAGCCCGGCGTTTCCTACGCACAATGAGGAGTATAATGTTAATTATCCCCCATCTATGCCAGGAAGCCCTTCGTTAGGAGCCACCGATATGAACTTCGGAGATATGTTAGCCAGAGATGATTTTGGCCCTACGAGATCAACATCACTAGGCGGCGAAAACTCTGGCGCGAATGATATGTGTGAACGAGAATCACCTCCAAAAGAGGCATTCCAAAGACGCCATACAATCGCTCTACAGGCACAGGAGGATGTTTGCTTTCCTATAGAGGGAATGTCTGAATTGGGTGATGATGATATGACGCTCCCGGCAGATTCTGCATATCGGAATCACAATGGACCCCGAAGAAGACGGCCTAAGTGGCCTGATTTGACGATTTTAGACGAGTGGAGTCGCTTTGAAAAGGAAGGGAGGAGTGAAGAACGTCGAGCAAAAAGAATTACAGAGCCGCAGCTAATTGGTGGTCGATTAAGGCCAACTCATAAAGGATGGCACCGTGCGGAGGATGATGCTCCTTATCGATTCACATACTTCAACGAGGACTTTCAGAGCACGATTCATAGTCAAACAATATCGGAGCTGGTACAGCCAGGAAGCAGCTTTCAAGAGCTGTTCGTCCCTGATCGGCCAGAGCTCAGCGATAGCGAATCGGACGAAGAAACCGACGAAGAGGAGAATGAGCCAGTGGTACGACATCATAGAGATGATTCGCATATTCGTCATGTCCCGGGACCAAATGGAGACTCGAGGGCTCCATCACGGCAGGTTTCGGTAGCAGAAAATATGCGCCCAGGAGGAGGGTCAGTTACTGGCAATACCTCTCGTGCTGAATCAGTGAGAGGTGATGAGAAAAGGGACTCTCAAGAGACGTCCAACTCCACCACCCCCAACAGGTCCAAGTCACCTGGCGCAACCTCACCGCCTCCCAAAGGGGAAAAGCCAAAACGCTTTGGTGAACGACCTACTTGGTGGCTCGATATCCTTTCTCCCACAGACGCAGAAATGAAAATCATTTCTAAGGCATTCGGCATCCACCCTTTGACGGCAGAAGATATTATGATGCAAGAAGCTCGTGAAAAGGTAGAACTATTTAGAAACTATTACTTTGTTAACTATCGGTCTTTCGAGCAAGATATGAATAACGAAGACTTTTTGGAACCTGTCAATATGTACGTTATTGTGTTCCGGGAAGGTGTCTTAAGTTTTCACTTCTCGATGACACCCCATCCAGCAAATGTTCGAAGACGAATCCGGCAGCTGAAGGATTATCTGATTCTGAGCTCCGATTGGATTTCATATGCGATCATTGATGATATCACCGATGTATTTGCGCCTCTAATCCAAAATATCGAAGACGAGGTCGACGATATTGATGATGAGATTCTCAAAATGCATTCTCCAGGCTCCAACGATGACCAGAAACATAACAAGGATAACGAGAAGAACTCAGAATCGGTCGACGGAACAAGCGGTCAGAGTGGAGGTGATATGCTTAGGCGAGTGGGAAATTGTCGGAAGAAGGTCATGGGGCTCTACAGATTGTTGGGTAACAAAGCAGATGTCATCAAAGGCTTTGCGAAGCGATGTAATGAACATTGGGAAATTGCTCCGCGGAGTGAGATTGGTTTATACCTTGGTGATATCCAGGATCATATCGTCACCATGACTGGAAATTTATCACACTACGAGAAGTGAGTTTATCATCCCCTCGTATTCTGCACTGACTAACAAAAACAGAATTCTAGCACGCTCTCATGGCAATTACCTTGCTCAAATCAACATTCGCATGAACGAGAGACAAGAACAAACTGCTGATGTTCTAGGCAAGCTCACTGTCTTGGGTACAATTGTTTTGCCTATGAACATCATCACTGGTCTTTGGGGTATGAATGTCTGGGTTCCTGGACAGGAATATGAAGGGGATTTGACTTGGTTCTGGTGTTTGACTGCTGGCCTTCTGGTGTTTGGTCTGAGCTGCTTTTTCATCGCCAAATTGCTCTATCGCATTGTTTAAGGAAGTGGTGAAATTGTACTATCTTTTGTATGACTATGAGAGTCTAGGATGTGGTTGTTACTGCATCTAATGTATTGTACATAAACGGATTCGGATGCTGTACATTACACTGTGGATGAACTAGTTGGATACCAAGACTTTGGTTCACAATAAAATCCACTGTATACCGAAAAAAAACTGAAATGTTCTTCTGAGTTGATCCTGACATTGTTATTGTCCTCCTTTCTATTATACAGCGATATCAAGCATTAATTGCAGCACACGGTGAAGGTACCCATGTAACAACTTTTACTAACTACTCACCCCCTATTCTATTAGACTCGCTTGATAAATCCACGCCCTCGCTTATTTAGGGAATGTGAGGCTGAATATCCAATACGTACCTCTACATCTCTACATGCAGCTACTGGCATACCCCTACTGCTCAGCCAGCCACTTCTATTTGTTGTTGCACTAAAGTATGGTGGCCCAGGCTCTAGATACGAGGAACATAAGCAGAGCCGCATAGAAGTAGAGGTAATTTGCATTCCCCCTTCACTTTACTGTTTTTTGCTTCTGATATTTTGATTGGATTGGTACATATGCGCTACTTTCTATATTGCAACCCTTCCAGCCTTTCAGTGAAAGTTTAGTAAGAGAATTTTGAGAACCACTATCTATCTACTATTTATTGACCCACCGCTTGAGATCCGGTGACATGTTGTCTTATGGTTACACATCATTAAACTTTTTTTTAGCGTACATACGTACAGGAAGGCTCCGTTGCAGATTGAGACATTTTTTAAAGACTTGAATATCAATCCAATCAATGATTTCATCCATACGCCATTCTTGAAAACAAGGCTGTCGACTTTCCCAATGAAGATTGCCACCGAATTAGTTGAGTCTTACGAAGACGCCTAGGCTGCCTTTCCGTGGGGTGTGTATCTTACGAACTCAGCCTCCTTCGCCCAATAATGCGCTTCCATGTTATTTGCAAAAAGGCGGACCTCGTAGCCTTGTTATGACTTCATGTGCACCTCCCGAACTTCCCAAGTTTCTCTACACTGGAATGTTAACTTCGACATCCAACAAGTCCCTATAGTGTATTTGTTTCAAGATGGATCTCTCTGATGAGGTGAGTGATATTCTCGGTGATATCCCTAGTGGCTTTCACGGCAGCAGTTTGCGTTTCGGGAATATCTATGCAAAGTATCTATATCTCTAGAGTAAAGGAAGTTTTGAGACCCGATTTGTCTTTTGGATTGCGCATACTACTTATCAAATAAAACTGACTCTGGTGTTCTGGTTGATAGGATATAGCCGCTCCCAGGCTCAGCGATGATCGACCTCAAATCCAACGCAGTGCTCCGAGGGAGGCCACATATCTTGGTGCTTTTGATGTATTTTCACTTATTGTGAATAAGATGATTGGAACGGGAATATATACGGCACCCACTACAGTTTTATTGTTGACGAGTAGTAAGCAAGTCTCGCTCGCCTTGTGGGCCGTCGGTTTCGTGTATACTGTAATGAGGTAAGGGGTTTATTGGAGTTGCTCTATCGAAGATAAGACACTAAGTATTAGCTACTAATTGCTCTTAGTATGATTGTATATCTTGACTATGCTGCTGTCTTTCCATATACGGGAGGCGAAATTGTTTACCTAGACGAAATCACCTCTTCTAACGAAGCACATCCTCCTCTCCCGTCAATCACCACCGCACCTCTTTCAAAACCAAACCATCAGGGCCCGCAACAATCCAGCTTCCCTAACGGCAACGGCAACGGAAACGGTGCGCCAGCACAAGGACCCCATAATCCTCCTCGCCAACGTCAAGGGCTAATAAGTAGACTCCTAGGCGATGGCCTCCTGGCGTATACCGTCTATGCCTTCCTTTTTGTAGCGATATTCAATTCATGTACCAATATCCTTCAGATCGGCCGCCAAACCCTCATTGCTATTAGTCCAGGTTCACCCCCTAACGCAGATCTTATGCGTTTTATTTCCGTCTTCGCCCTCTCTATCATCTGTTTTATACAACTCTTCTCCTCTCGCGCCGGTCGAGCCCTTAATAACTTTTCATCCATCTTGAAGCTTCTATTTTTGATAGTTTTGTTGGGCTTTGGGTTTGATTCGTTAAGACGAAATGGTAGTGCCGGCGATTTTACTGATAAAGTACCTTCTAAAGTGGATAATTTTAGCTACGCCCAGGCGCTACTGATTGTGTTATATAGTTATGAGGGCTGGGAGAATGCTACTTTTGTAGCCGGTGAGATTGATACAGAAGATCCTGGAACTTTAAGAAAGGGATTTATTTGGGCTGTTTGTGTGGTTGGGCTCTTATATATGCTGCTTAATGTTGTATTTGTAAGTTGTTAAGATTCAAAAGGGGTGATTTGGCTAACCTGAGATAGTTGTGTGCGATTCCATATGTGGATGTTGTTGCTCTACGTGATACAAACCAGCAATTCAACTACGCGGCAATGTTTAGTGGTAACGTAACGAGTGCCCGGCGGGGATGGGCAATTGTTATAGCCATATCATCCGCTGGAAATGCAAATACCGTCACGTACACATTTACAAGAGTTAAGCAGTCGATTGGACGCATGAACATCCTGCCTTGGTCATCTCTCTGGCAGGCAGACTACATGCCCCATAGGCACGAGGACGGCGATCGTCATCGAACGCCGCTAGGAGGTCTGCTCCTGGAATGGGTAGATACTGTTGTTCTCATTGCGGCAAGCGCGGCCATTCCTGCTCTAGCAGAGTCTGTCAATATGCCCGGCAATACGCAGACAATTGCTCACTGTTTCATTCTGATGTTTCTGGGAGTCGGACTTCTTCGCCTCCGCTCACGGGAGCAACATTTAGGAGTTGTAGTCGAGCCATCATGGTTCCCGCGAGTTTCTCAGTGGGGCATTCGCAGTCTTTTAGGGAAGATTAACCAGATATGGTTTACTATCGTTTATGTCGGACTGAATGCATTCATCTTCATCGTGACAGCACTCTCTAACAGCTTCGGCACGGACAAACAAACCTACGCTTTCCCTGGAAAATATTATCCAACGATTGTTATGGCTCTAGCTGGTTTGGGAGTTGTTTACTACTGGGCATTTTTTGCTGCTTATGTTCCTAATCCACTCTGGAAACCGAATTTGTTGCAAATTGCGAACGTCACCTGTGAGATCAAGAAAGATGATAGCTTTGATTTGGAGAATGAGCTAGCTCGTCGTTTTGGTCAACGACGAAGCATCACAATAGTTGTAAGTCTTCAATCTCCAATGAGTGCCTTGGACCAAAAGGGCTAATTATGATCAGCTGGAATATATGGATATCCGATGGAAAGCTTGGATTTACTGGTTCTTTGGTGGTGAAGTTGATAATTCCCCTGTCACGATTGTGCATGACATGTGGACATCGTGCAAAAGGACAATGAGTACTGCGGTATATGCCGTTGAGACTTTCTTTTCCCTTTCGAGAAGGGCCTCTGAAGAAGAGTCGCCTCAGGGCTCGGAAATGGGAGACATTGAGCTGTCATCAAGGGCGACTCACGAGCATTAAAAGTCAGGGTTCACTTCTTCCGGAAACATACCATTTCAAGTCATTATTAGAATTTTAAGTTTTGAACATCGGGTCTTATAAATATAATCCAACCTGTTTTGTCTCTAAAACACAATCAATTTAACCAGTAAATCTATCGCTAGTTAATAGAAAAGTCAAGTTCGAAGATCACTTTTTAAGTTAATGTAATAATCGCAGCCACCAAGCCTTCAATATTCTCGACAAAACTTGCTAACTTTAAACAAGGAGAAATGCGGGATGCACCAAAAGTGTTCATCAGGTAAAAGGTACAGGCAGCAATCTCGGTGAACGAGTGGCTTTCAGGCGCATTTCACCAGGTGACACGCCTGCTTACGAAATACTAGGGCTTGCATATTTTTCCACACCCTGGGCTGAGCCATTTAAGGGCTCCTCAATCGGCACATTCTGGAAGAAATCAGAATATTAAGTCGCATCTTCAAAAGCAGCCTTGCAGAGAGTCTTGGGAGAACGTTCGTCCGCAACAGCGAAAGTACAACGGCCGCGACCGCGGAAGTAAGAGATGAGTACTGGGACGACGCCTGTTGTTACGGCTGTCAAGTATGAGGTTGATGAGCATAACTTAGTTAATTGGTTGAAAGAGAAGTTTGGGACCGATGCTAAACACGAGGTTTGTATTTCCGAGTATTTAGGACACATGTTTCATGCTGATGCTTCAATAGTTGGCTTCAGACGAGAGTGGGACTGGATATTGGAAAGTCACTGCCCCACGAGAAATCACTGCTGTAAGTACTTTATAGGATTCGGCGATGGACTTTTAACTCAATGTGTATAGGAGGAACAGCGAAAATTGAAGAAGAAAGGTTTGAAAAAGCGTAAGACTTTGGAGCACTGAACTGTGTCGACTTTCACGGACTAGAGGTATTGTGGATATTAGATGAAGAAAAGGCATCAGTTATGGCGTATATTATAGCCAGGGATAAGTTTACGGCTATAGGATGTGGAAACATGTGCAGATTCTATAATTTAACAAATCACAATTAAAGCTCATTCTAAGCAAAAAGCACCTCTCTGAAACCATTAGAAAAGCAGCCCCGAACTGCCACACCAGGCGCATTACTGCGCCGTAACATTATATCAGATGATTGGTCAAGCTTCTTACCCTACAAAATGTGGCCAACGATCAGCCTCAAGATCGAGCCGCGCCTCATTGCTCGTGACAGGTCTCAGCTTGAACATAATACTTGATAAGCAGTTTAGTTCTTCCAATATTCTTAGACATCTAACCCTGGAATTTGGTGAATAATTCAAAATCATGGTTCAAGATACTTGGCCGCTATGTTCGACACAAAATGCCTTTTCGTTTCGTGACTTGGAGAATGCCACTGTCAGCGAGCTTTGGAGTAAGAAAAAGTCACAACTATTCTGTGATGACGAGGAAGACATGCTTGTCGAGAAGGGCATGATATCATCAGAAGGTAAATACCGCCCTGAAATGTGTAGTGATTTTCGATTAAAAACGAGCAGGTATATTCACGGCTTTTTTTGAGACCGAACAAGCTCTTGAGCACCACCTGGAAGTAAGTCTTATTTGATTAAGGCACACTTACCATAATATCAAGTTCGAAAATCTGAATACATATATAGTCTGAAAAGAATGAGAAAAGCAATGAATTACCGGCCGACCATTCTTCATTTTAGTAGGTACCACAAGATGCACACTGAATTTGTCAAATTGACCACCTGCAGTTTCATAAACCCCGACTATGGATGGGACGTCATATCCATAACTGAGAAATCTATGCGCATGATTCTCCATTCTATAAAGGTTTTTACGCCCTTTTTCAAGTATATTAGAGCTTTTGGTATCAAAAGTTTTAGTAAGGACGAAGGTTACGGAGGGTTTGACCTCAATATCTCGAAAGATCCATCTTCAAACACAAATTGCTTTGGTTTGTAGTCCCTTTGCTTCCTTGATCAGCTTCAAGTCTAAAATATGCCAGAATTGTGCTATCTGCTGAAGTATGTCGACAAGAAAGAAAAACCTGGTAAAGCAAGCAATCCATGGTCCATACGCCAGGCTCTTGTATACCAGAAATCATCGCTTGAAAGGGGATGTAATGAGTATATTTTCGTTCGCCTCTCAGAGTTTTTAGGAGATATGTTCAAATCACTTCTCAGTAAAAGTAGAGCTCAAACATCCCTTACTGCTTCTCCACATTGGACTGAAGTTCAAGCGCTATGCTTTCGCTCAGTGATTGCCAATTGGAGATCATATATAAATTGGATAGATCAAGAGGTCTCTCTCATTGTGAGTTTTTAAGGTTTCTCTGTGCTTCCAATGCCATGGCGTCTAACAGTAATAGTTCGACCGAGTCATTCTCGCCGAGATACAAGCCGAGAGAATCAAAGGGGTTGACACCGCGGCAACCTCATTGAAAGATACAAAAAGGCTACAGTATTTACTGGATCAAGCACTACGTGCATCGCATATGCTAGATCTTAATATAGATGTGATGGCACAGCTATCTGGTGCGGCCCTTCATGTTCGGCATCTCAACATTTTAGACCAGGATACTCCTTGTGATAATTTGATTCAAGAGCTGAAGGATTGTACTAAAGACCACTCTTTTCTAAAGAAAAATGTCTTATCCCTCATTTCGAGAACAACGATTCTTTCAAACCAGGTTAGTATAAACCCCGTTGATTAAAGATACCAGCTCATCATAAGAATAGCTTCGTGACACAGTTTCGTTCCGTAACTCCGAGATAAGTAAAGAAGTCGGGATTTTGACATCTCGGGGAACAGCAGCGATGGTCAATATTTCCAATAAAACCTCCCACGAGGCTCAGGTTGTGAAAGTGCTGACAGTTGTGGCTCTAATCTTCATACCTACTTCGTTTGCAGCGGTGCGTATATATCCATTCGTGAATTTATGAACAAGATGACTGATGCTAAGAAGGAGTTCATGCAAATGGGTTATATTTCGGTGGCGGATACTGGGGGGTTTAATGTATCGGCAACCAAGGGACTTCTGTTCTATGCTATTCTTGCTATACCCCTTGTGTCCCTCACAGTCGCGATTTACTTCCTATCTGAGCTCGTGAACAAACGAGCATCGAGAAGGGACCACGCTTGGGATGTCTAATTCAAACTATAAAGTGTTAAATGGGTTTTAAGATAAAATGGAGACAGAAAATACGTCTAAAATTAGCGAAGGGAATGGCTCAAGTAGTGAAACAAATATTCATCCATTTGTAGTCATTCTATAAAATCATGATATTCTACAATTAAGAGGTAATTACAAGACTAAAATATGATATCACGATCTTTGTCCATGTCCAGAAGGAACAGTTCTAGCTTCCTCCCATTTGATATTATTTGTCGTGTGCCGGCTATTGCGGTTAGCTTCCATGGTTTGGACCCTGAGTTTTACCAGATCTTGATACATATTAGTAATGTTATGCCTTGAAAAATCAACTAAAGAGAGTACCAAAGAGATAAGACTGACCTTCATATTGTGGAAATCTAACATCCAACCTTGTAGCCTTCTTCGACTCATCTTGCTTAAGCCATTTGGAGCTTAATGGAATTGCTGGGGCTACCGGCAGTCCATACGGGGCATAAACAGTACCGCTGTCGGGCTTTACAAAGTAAAAATGTCTTACCCATTTGTCCGGTCCTGCAATGGACACCTTCGTTGGCTTTTGTCGGATGGACTCTCTTGGGCCCCGCTCTTCTTTTATAAGCTTTGGTCCATCTTGTAATGGAACGCCAAAGAATCCTTTGAGCGAGAAAAAAAACACTGTTCTTGAGTCTTTCCTGGGGGAAGAGCGGTTGCCAGTACTTGGGGAAGAGTGTACTGTGACATATTGAGGATCTCTCGCGATCCAGATTTGACATCTTGGCCATAAATTGTTTGCATCAAACAGGTTTTCATATTTCTCGTCCGGCTTCGACTTCGGCTCGAGAGAAACGTCTGAAACTCTGATTCCTCGGATAGCCTGATGTCGCATAATAACTGTCTGAAAAATCATCAAGTCTTCACCATCGGCAAAGTGCAGTGTCCTCCTTACATGCCCGTCCTTTAAACAACATATCAGTCGCTTTTGAATATCGAATACATACAAAGGACAATAGAAAGAATCTTTCGTTGCAAAAAGGTGTGATCTATCGATGAATGGTTCCCCATAGCAGATTCGAATATAAAATGCACCATCTTTCCGAAAAACTTGCAATCTGCAATCCACCAAAGAGTTCACATCTATTTCGTATTTGATGCCAGTCATGGTGTAAAATGATACCACAATACCGTTCTTAGTATAGCCTAGTTCCCTGAATGCCTCTGGTGGCCCTAGTGATTTCATGTACTTGACAATGTTCGGTTGTGGCTCATTGTCTTCTGCATGTTTATCTTTAAGGACTTCTAGCTTTTCAACTACTTGTTCAGAAGACAATCGCATACGTGGATCACCGTGGAACATTTCGTAAACAAGATCTATGATCTCAAACAAGTATGACCGTGGGTAGCCTAGAGTGGTGGCAGCTTCAGGTTTATCGCTATATCGCAACTCTTCGAGGGTATCTCGAACACAAGACTTAAGGGAGTTATCACCATAATTTCCATTGTGGAAGCAAAGATCCCTTTTTTCCAATCTTCTCAGGTCTTCAAAATTTTTGATTGTAGAAGATCCGCCTTTCAAAATAAAGACTAGGACTTCGGTATATATGCAAGCAAGTGACCATACGTCGTAATTTGCAATCACCGTAAGTCGAGTGTGCTCGTAAGGCTCAGAGGATGCAGTGATTGATAATGAAGAAGACTCAGGTCTTGAATCAAACGAAGGTGCAGTCGATTGTGTTTCTAGTGATGCTACTGTGTGACTTCTAGACGCCAGGGTTTGATTTGTAATAGATCGTGAAGATATAGGAGACTGTAAGTCGTCGCTGCGTTGCCTTATGTGAGATGCTACCCAAGACATGTTTCGGGATGTAATAGGATATCTCAGCGGGACTGGGCCAGAAGGCTGGGGTGAGGATATGGTAAGCTGCTCTGGAGCTATTGAACTTCTTAATTGCTGTATTTCGGTTCGACTTGGACAAGTCTCGGGTGGACCGTATATTGGATCGCCTCGAATATTATCTTCGGAGTCATAATCGTACTCTCGAACCCTTTCAATGGTAGATTGGCCGAAGTCAGTGATTTTGAGAACTCCTTCTGGTGTCACCAATATGTTTTTCGGCTTGAGATCGAAATGGAAACCTGCGAGAGACCCTCGTTCTGAATGCGAAACTTTGGCAGGATGGTGAATTGTATTTAAAGCATCCGCCACCTCTACCATCTGCAACCATAGCCAATGCTTTGGAAAATTGCCCGACTGAGCGAGTGATGCCGGCTTCCAATCTGAATGAAGTACTTCAGCGAGAGTTAACTTCACAAATGGGAAAACACAGTTGAGCTCGCCTCTCCATGAATAAAAGGCTATCAAGTCGATAATGTTTGGATGCTGCTGTTCATCGATAATTCGAAGTACTTGCTGTTCCATTTCGAAGTCCTTGTCACTCATGCTGTATTTCAAAACTTTTCTTGCAAAAACACACTGATTCCTAATCAGCAATATCAATTGAGTTAAAATGATATAGACTTACCGAACCCTTTTCGGAGAGTGTATATTTTGTGGCCACTTTTCTGAGTGACTCGTCAAGATAATCGTCGTGTATTTCAAACCTTCTAACTATTCCAGAAGAGCCTTCGCCACATAACTCATCGTTTATGTAGGGAAATCTTTGATGCTCGCCATAATTAAATTTAGGAGTACCCATAGTGAAAATTGGGGGACGAAACAGGTCGAGAGCGCTCTGGAAGGTCTTTGCAAAGCCTGGAAGTAGCCCAGGTGGCGGATGATTTGATATATATATTAGAAATCCATCTAAGTTGTCATCGCCATAACCTCCATTCTTAAACAAGCTGATCCAACTTGCATGACCAAGATATATCAATATTGCTAACAATATACGCGCACGTTTGGAAACGTAGCGAACAAGGATGACAAACTCGGAACTATTTTTCTCCCGTCTATTGTTGCACCTTAAACACGTGCAATCTAGTACCTGCTGAACGACATTCTCTTCTAGGATGTTGCAAATGAGGGTTCGTGGGAAAAACATCTTCGAGTCTCGTTCTCGTAGATCGTCCACTGAGACATCCTCTAGCTCCTCAGTAACAGGCAACGCTGGGAGCGCAGTTCGGTATATCGCTAAAAGTGGCCCATAACTAGCACAATCCGGAAAAGGTCCGTGGATGGTTCGATATATCTCCATCCCAGTGGTTGTCAGGGGTATATAATGGACCTGTGAAAGGTGAACGAGATAATACGCCAGTAAAACGACTATCGGCGCTCAGTCTTAGCTGATACATATCGTCTACTTCCTCGTAATTCACTCCTTAGATCAATAGAACAAGTTCGACATTCTCTGCGTGTATCTGAAGGGTAGGTTGAAGCACAAGAAGGATAGATGAAGCTGGGGCACACGACCTTGGAATGAATGTAATGATTGAGGCGTTGGTAAGACTGCCAAGGATTAGGATCAGATCTTCAAGACGATACATAGGACATAGGTTCAAAATGGAACAGGGCAGTGCTACTATTGTTTTCCAACTCAATAGCAACTGGATGTGGCGGTAGTACCAATAAGCCACACAGCTGGTGCCTGCCGCCACTTTTCGGTATGATTGAATCTGACATTTTTATTTACGAAGCCAAGGGAGCTACGCCAAGTAAGCGCAGCAGTTAACGTGGCTTGCATGGCTGTGCAAAGGGGTATCTTTGGTTCGCTTATTCGCCAGCTGTATCAAGTACAAGTACTGTAGGTAAAGAACGATCTAGTTGCCGATTGGGCGAACAATGGGATTTATAATGAGGCTGAACGTGTACCTAACAAAAGTCGTACATAAAATATCAGAATGAAAGTCGCGGTTCAGGTAGTGGGAAAACATCTCTCGTTCTTAGTTTGCTTCAGATGATCTATATCCAAGAGGCTAAAATTACTCTTGATGGGATCGCTCTCTCTATGGTAAGCCACGCAGATATATGTTCCCGGATCAACTTTATCCCCCCAAGATCCATTGTTGATCCCAGGTACCATGCGGTCCAATATCGACCTTTCTGCACTTTTTCAGATACCGAGATTATCAGGGCACTATAGCGAGTGGGAATTTCGGCCATTGTCCAAGAACAAGGTGGCTGAGATAAGGATATGGATATAACGGCATGGTCATCAGGTCAGAATAACTGATTTGTCTTGCGTGGGCTATAGCGACGAAATCCAAGATCGTGGTGTTGGGTGAGGCTATGAGCAGGTCAGTATTTAAGAGTCTCATGTATACAATGCCGAAGCGAAAAGCTAACAATATGCAGTGTTGATAGTGAAACTGAGTCTTTCATGCAGGTGATCGTCGACTCTCCATTTCGTGATTGCACTGTTGTTTCTGTCATACACCGCTTGAAACACGTCCCTCGATATGATAGGGGTGTTCTTTTGGGCGATGGTAGCTTATTGGAATACGGTGAGCTAGCAGAATTGATAGCTGGTGACACACTATTCGCAGAGTTGTATCGACTAAATGCTCATTGATATGAGAAAATGTGATGTTTGGATAGGAGTAGAGCCCCCATACCCCCAGTAACAAGATGTTTGAATTACAAATATACATATCTATGGAATAGTCTTCCCATAGAATTCTATGGTCAGTTGCATTAAGCAGAATGTATTCTCATTGATTAGTTACTTTTAGTTGAAAAATAACTCAAGTGTACTAAATTTCCTAAGTTTCTAAAAATCTCTTTCAAGATTATATTCTAACACTTGATAAATATCTCTCTTCTCTAATGTAGTTAAAAATCAAGCAAATAAGGTTGATATGTGGTTGTTGACGGCCAGATCTAAGATGTTTTCTTGATAGCTGCTTGACTTTTCAACGCACAGAAATATAATATGTTTATCGAACCTTCACTTGAGAGATGGCCACAGCTGCTCCCCTGCCCGGCCTACGACCTTGTGACTGCCCAGCTGCCAGCACAAGATATTTCTATAACTGGCTGCGTCGAACTGATAAGCTTAACTCGATAGGGTCAATCATATTGAACCCCAACACGTAAAGAGAAGATGGCGCTTTCACTGGATTAAATTTATCTTTCTAATCGGTAGAGTAACCAGGTAATTACACCATTCCCTCTGGGTATTCTTTAGGCGACAGATGTGAAGTCTGACGTGGATGGCGAGGCAAGATCAATTAGTAAAAGATCACGAGATGTAAGTTTGTAGTTTTCAGGCGACCTTATTATTTACTAAGTTTAATTCTCCACATATATTATATCGCTTCCAGTATTATCTGACCTGGAGGTCAACTAGAAGACGTATCTAAAGTTGATATTCTCGCGATCCGTCAGATCATCAAAAGCATGTGTAAGGCCCTCATCAGAAACCTCCACCTGAGCCTGCTGCGCAAACTCCGCCTGTAATCTATCCTTCTTCGCATTTTCCTTTCTCAGATGATATCTTAAGTACATCACCACAACCACTAATAGCGCATAACACGCCATGTGTGTGCTAAACGCAATATGGTATCTTGGAGCATCGTTCGCGCGAAAGACTTGTGGACCAATAGAATTCCCGACTGACCAGGCGATGAAGTTTGCTGCAACGACGACGGTTTTCTTGGTTTGACCCGCAATGTTACGCGATATCATAGACATTCCGAGGGTTTGCGCAGCCCAGAAGGACAGGACAATATAGTAGGACAAAAGAAGACCGACTTGTGAAGCTTTGCCGGTTTTCTTGACAGTCAGGAGTACGACAGTACCGACTATCGATGGGATGATGTAGACGAGCATCACGATCAAATTCTGCTTGTACTTGTTTACCAACCACATACTGCTAAGTAAAACGATAATGATGTAAGCACCGAGCACCATGGCCAATAGCTGGGTCTGGAGAGTGCTGAACTTGAAGTTCTCCTTAATGATAATATTTGCGAAACCGCCGAGACCACTGGTAGGGAGGGTGGTGCAGAAGGCGATGAGCATGTAGCAGTACATTTGGGGGTCCTTGAGGGCTTCAATGAATTGTTCCTTGCGGAACTCTTTATTTTGCACACCAGTCTTTCACGGTGTTAGCATCGGCTTCAGGAATCAATATAGGGGTAGCATACCTGGTTACTGCGGACACGTTCAACCATAAGCTTCTTGTCTTCTTCGCTAAAGCATTTCGCACGCATGGGAGAATCGGGCATAATGACCAGAACGACAATACCCCAAAACACGGAAAACACACCATATGCAATGAAGATTGCCTGCCAGCTGTGAAGGGCCTTTGGGGGAGATCCGGGGGGAGGATCGATCAACGTAAAGCAATAAGCTAGCAGACCGCCGACGATCTGCTGGGCTCCATTCATCATGTACCAGTACGAAACTGTCGCAGCTTGTTCTTCACGCTTATACCACATGGAGGAGAGATAGACGAAGGCGGGTTGGCACACAGCTTCGAGACCACCGAGCAATGTACGGAGAACTGCCAGATGCACGAATTTTGTAGCAGTTGCGTGTAGTGCTAAGACAGAACCCCAAAGAATAATGGATACACCAAGATATTTCGCAATGGGAAGACGTTGGATTGCGAGATTAGTGGGATATTCGACAACCAGAATTGCAAGATAAATGACGGTTGTTAACCAGGCAAACTGAACTTGTTAGCGGGTTCATAGGGCAACCAGGAAGGAGAAATACCTCTTGACCCTTCAAATGGGTATCTTTTTGGATGCCCATAATACCGGCGAAACTCATGGTTCCCTTGTCAAGAGCTTGAAGGAAGTAGGTGAAAATCATAACACTCAAGACACGTTTGTCGACTAATCTCTTCAACCGTGAGTTTTCGGCCGGGGTAATCACAATAGCTACGTCGCTGGCATATTTAGCAACTTCGGGATCCACACGATGCATATCCAGATGCTCTTTTCTCAAATCATCATCGCCCTCCTCGACATGTTGAGTTGGAGCAATTTCGCCATCTGTCTTGACACCCACAACTTTTTCCTGTGGAGAAGAAGGTTGCTCCGTATTGGAGATGGCAACCTTTTCGTCGGCCATGATGGATGGTCGTTCACTGAAAGTTTTCGCTAAGGGAGTGGTGCTTGACTTGACCTATATGGTAGGAAAGTGTAGAGATGTGCAGAACACAAAACGTGGGGATCTGGGGTTAAGTATACATTTACCCCGATGCTGTGCCCTGGGGTAGGAGATTGTTTTCCCCATGTGAACTTCCCGCTATACAGTCTACCGAATGTCGTAGGGGTTTAAGCACGGTAACTCTACCATGGTCCAGCATACTCCACGTTTCTCCGCACCTATTAATTCCTATTATCCGTTCGCTTAACGAATATAACCTTGCGATCCAACAGTGCGGGTCGGACTAACCATATGGTAAGATACCATGGCAATAGCTGGGACATTGATAGGGCCTAAAATTTAATTAGAGTTGGACTTTCGTATACATGGTTGAGGGGTGACATTGACCTCTAAACTCTCATGGGTGAAGATGACCGAGGGCGACGGGCCAAGGGTTTGAAGGTGGGATAGCCGGACCAACAACTACCGAGAACTCCCACCAATGAAGATGTTCAAATTGAATAGCTCGGTGTTGAATTGTCTGATTTGACAATTCGTCGCGGGACATCAAATAATTCATCAACACGCACACGTACCTGTAAGTAGTAAGACTTGAATTTCATGTGATGAGTCGAGTTGGACTGACATTCATATAATCCAGTTTTGAAGCATCACAAAGCAGGGAGAAGTTACACACCCAACGGCTGAATTTGAACAAAAGTATCAAGACACTGACTGAGCTGGTCTTGTACAATTGAGCATCCTGAAAAAGATAACTTTAAGATTCCCGAAAAAGATGCCTCCAATTGCATACTCAATCGCGTCGAAAGACGTTACAACCTCGATAGATCTTCTAATAAATCATCTCATAACCGACAAAGATGAAACCGGAGAATTCCTATTACACCTCGAAGATGGACGTATAATAGATACCAAAGGCTGGGCTGGTTGGGAATGGACGCATGGTATTGGCTTGTATGGACTCTGGAAGTATGTCATCCTCATTCCCCTTCCTAGTTTCAGTATTTTGATCAGAAGCCCGGAAAGACGGTTCTTTTCAAGAATGATCCCTTGTAACGGTACTAATTTGAGTAGATATTATGCCCTGACCGGCTCCGAGGAAACTCTTAAAATAATCGAAGATTGGTTCGCAGCCAGATTCGCGGAGGGTGGAACGACCAAAAATATCAACACCATGGCCCCGTTCTTGACCTTAGCTTATGTGTATGAGAAAACCCGCAATCCATCTTATCTCCCCTGGTTGGAGAGCTGGGCGCACTGGGCCATGTACGAGCTCCCACGTACAAAATACGGCGGAATGAGGTGCGTTCGTCCCTGAAGAATATTCCATTTACTCCCGCTTCCAAAAATAAATCACGAGGACTAACAAAACCCCCCAAGTCATCAAACCTACAACTCCATAAACGCCCAGGAGCTCTGGGACGATACGCTGATGATGACGGTCCTCCCCCTCGCCAAAATCGGCCTGCTGTTGAACAAGCCCGCGTATGTCGAAGAAGCCAAACGGCAATTCTTGCTGCACATCCACTATCTATCAGACCGCAAAACCGGGCTGTGGTTCCACGGCTGGACGTTCGAGGACGGGGGCCATAACTTCGCCTCGGCGCTCTGGGCGCGCGGGAATTCATGGATCACCATCGCGATCCCGGAAATGCTAGAGCTGCTCGGGCTGCCGGGGAGCGATGCATTCGTGGTGCACATGAGCACGGCGTTAAATGCACAGGTCGCCGCGCTGCTCAAACACCAGGACGAGAGTGGTCTTTGGAGGACGCTGCTCGATCATCCCGTCTCGGAAGGCTCGTATCTGGAAGCGTCGGCTTCGGCTGGCTTTGCGTACGGGATGCTGAAGGGCTTGCGTTTACGCCTTGTGGAAGGCGACGAGTACCGCGACGCAGCGGTGAAAGCTGTAAAGGGGGTCCTGGGCAAAATCGATGCGAAGGGAGAGTTACAGGAAGTGAGCTTTGGGACGGCGATGGGCAGGGATTTACAACATTATAAGGATATTCCGCTGACCAGTATGCCGTATGGACAGGCGATGGCGATTAT
>Ga0247734_1000864_pt1 | contig 24611 bp, 25 predicted proteins | sample UWRJL103311B2_FD_180933 | JGI IMG/M metagenome (GOLD analysis project Ga0247734, IMG submission 180933) | Plant litter microbial communities from Arlington Agricultural Research Station in Wisconsin, United States - UWRJ-L103-311B-2 | ecosystem: Environmental > Terrestrial > Plant litter >...
TGTTCATCGTTAGTTTGAGTTGAAAATCAATCACAAACATGGATATTACCAGCTTTTTGTACGACCCAATTCACAGCATCCTTTGCCTTTTGATATACCCATGGAAAGAATCCCCAACCAGTTCTCCAGTCCCCCAAACTCAACCTCTTCAGGAATCTTGCTTGTGCTACTGGATTTTTTGGCATGCAGCCGCAAAGAATCTCTGGAAGAACTCCAAGCGGGATGTCGATGTTGGGATAGTTTTTCCATTTCTTGAGTTGGCGGGAAGGTCGGCCGGCTACCAGCGACAGGGCATTTAGCTGATTTATGATCTTGGCAGCATTGTCGGCGTCAGCTTGAGGAACTGTTCCAGCCTTTATCAATTGATCTCCTGTTTGAGTTTTGGCGTTCAGGAGATCATTTCCGGACTTGATATTTAAAGACACCAACTTTGCATTCAATTTCGCGTTGGGATTTAATACTTCGGTCGTGATGGTGACTGCTGTTTGTGCTTGTGCTTGGAACTGGTCTACTTGAAATGTAAAAGAAGCCATATCCGCTGTAGAAACAATGATACTGACAACGCCAGAGGTATCGGCTGGGTACCAACGCCCTTCCTGATCTATTGTTGCACTTTCACCATTTGAAAAGGCCTCGACGGAGCCTGACGCTGTAATATGTAACAGAGAATTTGCAACAGGCTGGTTTGGATCGTCCGATTTGGCTATGAAACGAAGTGTGAAGCTGGGGACTTCCATATTGTTCGCAGCTGAAGGCACAAAGAATGGAACTTGCTGCCATATTCCAGTGTCTGATGCGCATTGGAGGAGGGTTAAACTTCCGCTCTGGTCAACAGAAAGCAGAGTGTTGACGTAAAGCTCTCCATTTGGCTCTATTGCTGTCAACATTGTAGATATCTGACCACCTGTTCCATCTTCAAGCAGTTGAATTAGTTGTCCACTGTTAAGTTGTGCCATAGGTGCAGAATAGTAGTTTACACCGTCGGCAATTGTTGTGTACCAAATTGTTAGTAAGTTCGTAGAAGGTGCAATGTGAATATCTTTGAGTCCAAGTGCCGTGTCACCAGTAACGATAGGAGTTCCAACTCCACTTCCAGAAGTGTATTGGTGATAATCAAACTTAGTTATCACATCTCCTCCTACGACCAAGTTCGTATATGCGGTGACTGGGTCGGTATATGAGTCTAAGCACAGTGCTCCTATGATGGAATAAGCGTTGATCAATCAGTTTTAGTAAGCTATGACGGTAAAAATAGAAATACTCAGTGCCTCTGCCGTGGAAACCATTAACTGATTAGAAACATCCGTCTGAAGTATTTTTTACAGAAATATAAGTGCGTGGTATTCATTTACTCACCAGTTGGGCATGTCATCTCAGATGAAAACTCATTCCCTTGAAAGGTGCGAAATTGAATATGGTTTCCATTACTTGCAGTGTATAAAACGAAAGCACCTGCTCCTACGGGACATACTCCCCATGTGACGGCTAGGATTGCGACGGGATCAGTAGACAGTCTCCATGATGTGTCCAGCGAGAAGACAACACCACCACCTGGTTGCGCAGTAACATCGAGATATCCGAGTTGGCTCGATGCTGTTATTGAACCAGGAGGTGCCAGTGATAAGAAAACCATAGGAAAGTTGGAAGATCCAACAGGAACTGTAAAGTTACTCTGATAATAAGATAAATAAGCAAGGGATATATACATGGTTCTTAAATCACGAGAACTCACCAAAAACAGGTCGAAGATCAGTGGGTAGGTTGATCCCGCAAATATTATGTCAGTAGGCAAAGGGGCAAAGAGTTTCTCTGGCATCATGCCAACAAGCACGTAGAGGTTGCAAAGAGTACTGCTGGCATAGGTTGCTACCACAATCGACAGAGTGGTGTCACTATTTTGCTGAACATCGAATGCTAGAACCTTACCAGAGAACTTGCAGAGGCTACCAAAGTCAAGAAGTGCTGGAAAGCCATTGAGGGAGATGATGAGGTTAAGAATGGCATCCTCGCCGAGAGAGAAGACAGCAGCACTGCCGTTGTGATCTTGGAAAGTAGCAAATCTTTTACCAGCAGGAACAGGATTTGCTGGTAGCAAATTTGTCATAAACTCGGAGTCTTGAGCGATGGTAATCATTTTGAATTGAAGGAATTTTAATCGGGAATGGATATTTAAGAACGCAGTACATGGGACAACTGCTTTGATATTTCTTGATTTATACCGACTTTGAATGTACTGGTTTTGGGTACATAGAGTTTGACATGACACTTATATCATTACGTCAATCAGAGTACAATTGTGTTTGATGAGGTTGAGATCCACTTCGCTAGTATTCAAAGGTTTCACCAGCGCTTCGGTCACGCAAGCTCAGCCTTCTTCAGACGCTACTCATATATCCATCAGTCGTTATTGGAAGAAATGAATAGGATGTCTCAATCAATCAACTTGTCTTGTTGCGATGTCACTCGGAACATAATGCAACGGTACCCAATTCTGCAACCCTTAGTTAGTTCAATATTATTACTGAAGATATCAAATTAAATGCACCAATGATCTGTAAATAATGCACACATCGAACCATGATATAGCGGTGAGCTTTTGTTTTTTCGAGCGGTGCAGACGAGAGGGACAAGTAATGTCATGGTTGATAATTTGGGCATCCTATCATTTCAGAAATCAACGTGAAGCAGCCTCAGTGATACCTCCGAGAGTGGTATGGCAACACGCATGCTGCATAATGCATACTGTACTCAGAGGAATATCCTGCATGAGACTTCCAACTCTTTTCATAGAGCCAAAAATGTAAAATTAAGATTTCCAAAGCAATCAATTAAAAACTTGCAATGTATGCATCCTTTTCAAATAAGCTATGGATATGGTCCGGCTCTTACTTCCCATATATATGCCTTGTATGGGGGGTACCATGAAGGCATTTGGCAGTCTTTCTGGCTCATAGCAATACATGCAAATGGTAAATTATATGATGAATATGAAATAGATGTTTCCACCTGCTATACAGATCCCTAGACCGGAAATTAGGAGAGTCTGATATCTCCTTAGTGAGACGCAAGTGTACATATCTTATCGTAGGGTGTGCCACATCGGGGTTTGATGTCCCCTGCCGTACCATCCCCTCCCATACCGCCCTTTCCCGTGCTGCCTACCCGTAAATCAGAACAGCAGCCAGCCTAGCATGAAGTCTGAAACAGTCAACTTTCCAATATTTACTTAGGTCATCCAACTATTAACGTTCTGTAAGTGCTGTACATGTTCATTGTCAGGTCAGGTGTATAGTTAGGGTAGTACTAAGGTCACCTAACTATTAATGTTCTGTAAATGCTGTACATGTTCATTGTCAGGTCAGGTGTATAGTTAGGGTAGTACTTAGGTCACCTAACTATTGATGTTCTGTAAATGCTGTACAAGTTCATTGTCAGGTCAGGTGTATGGCTAGGGTAGTACGACTCGGACTTGCCGTCTGGTTTGAGTTGGGATAAAGGAATTTGAGTTTAATCTCTTGAAGCAGAACGATAACGACTTTAGTACTACAAGCAATTATGTAGTGAGAAAAGAGGGGTAAGAAGTAAACCTAATTCAAGATGTAACAGTCGGGAAGGATTAGCCAATTAAATGGTTAGAAAAGGAATTTTGCAAAGATGTGGCGATAACTAGATTTTATTTGAGAAGTCTGTATAACTATGCAAAAGGGAGTTTAGACGAGTTCTTCCCTTCTCCGCCTTACGTTGTGAACTGCATGATAGAAGCGTGTGAAAATCATGAGAAAAAGAACCCGCATAGACAACTCGGAGCTTTCTGTCCAGATGAGCCGGCTACTGTGAGATTTCTTGTACACTTAGTGGGGCGTGAAGAGTTATAAGTAGGTGCCTGATATCTCCATCAAATACTCCTATATAACGCTATTTTTTTCTCCTATTGAAGAAGAGCTACTCAGATCCTGCGAATCTATTTACGATACTTCATCATGTCCACTGATCCGTTTATTACCAGTCTAAACTCAAAGTGTTCACCATCTCCTTACGATCAAGCCCTGTTCTTGAGCCAGAAGATAGTTAATGATGGCTTCAACAACATGTGGCTTCTTGCAGACCCCACGTCGCCAATGCGAAGTGTCAGTATTAAGACGAGGGATGGTTCAAACATCACAGGAATTCTAAATGCGCCTACCGTCATCGTCAATGTCGTTGACTTTACGGCCATGCTCTACTTCCAATGGAATTTTAAGTCCGGTTCGATGACGCTTTATACCACCGATGATCCCAATAATCCTAGCACAGTGACATTCAAAGTTGACAACTGGACGGTCGCATTTACCACCTCTTTGAGTATACATTTATCCTACCTGTATCCCGTTGTTTTTCTAAGCTTTTCCAACCAGGTCGAACTGTAATTCCCCCATCAGATCCGTCACATGCTTCGTATTGTGAGCAAATGGGTGTCGACCCTAATAGCGACACCTTCTCTCTAGCCAGACTTTATATTGAGTCTCAAGGTTTGTCAGACTAGTCCCATGTGATTCACATACCGATATCTGACACTTTTTTAAGGAAATGCTGGCTATTACGCTCCAGGATCCAACTTTCAAGACACTAATTGGGCCGATCAAACTGAAATAGTTCAATCGCACTTCGAGACACTACGACAAGTATGGGTAGATCAGATGTCAGATCAGGGATGTACACAACTTGCAGTAATGTTGCAGACCAGCGAGCCCACAACAGGTGCGTGAAACCAGTCGTTATAATTAGGATGAGGTGTCGTATGAGAGGCCGTTCCCCTAACATTCTCCTAAAAAATAGTAAATCCGTTGGCTCCGACCTTTCCACCATCCACAATTGACCATGCTTCATATCCATGGCGGGATCCTGTTGATCCGCAACCACCAAGTAACTCCTCAGACGCCAACGCCATTGCTTATTTGATTATGACCAACAACGACACTCCGGTTGACCCTCCCGCCATACCTTATTCGGGCACCTGGGTGGATACAAGTCCATCAGAGCCTGGACGAGGGGCCATTTTGTGCATGAAAACAGAACAGTTCTGGGAATCATGGTTGCTTCCATTGCTTCAAACTGTCAACCTTGCTACACAAATCCAGCCTACTACTCCCGACGTTGCGTACATTGGATCCGACACATGGCAAATCCAGATGAATTATACACCGGGACTATCTTCACAGCACCCTAACGTTCTTGATGACTATTACAAATTCACCAAGGGATCAGACCAAAAATCATGGACCTGGACGGCTGATCCCTCACTTTTGACTTCACAAAAATCAGTAGATGCAAATAGCACTACTTATACAATGAATGAATATGGTAAGTGGAATGGAACCGTACGACATGATGGAAGCTGACACTTGGCAGCAACTGCTACAACCAAGGTGACCTTTGCAGAAGGTGGACAAGCCATTCAAATTACAGGCAATAACACGGTTGGAATGAAGACTCACTCGACTGGTGACTTTGAGTCAGATTCTGCGTACGTTCTCAATCATGATGGATGAATCGAAAAATATGGACTAATATTTTTATAGTATGAGTTTCACAATGTCTTACACATTGAATTATGCACTGACTAGAGTTGATGACGGGTCACTTCAAATACTTCATACAAGTACACCACAAGTAGCCAATGGGCCAGTTCAACACTCTCAGAGTTCTGGCCAAACATGGACCCCTCCTCTACAAGACTATGGCACTGACCTTCAGCAAGCTGCCTTTAGCACATTCACAAATGCCCTTGGGGCATATCAAAAAGCACTAGAAGATTCCTTGGCAGGCATACATAAACTCATCCTGCCTGGTGGAGGATCATTCCTCTGCTACAATGTTGCATTTACAAACGCAGGAGATCTTATTACAAACTTGTATTTCAACGGGTAAGAGTTCTCTTGTCGGGCTTCATTAATTTTCTACCTTTCCATGAATGCTTGTACCCGTTCTGACCTTTCGGCAGTGCTACATCGAAGGGTCAGGTCCCCCGACTTCCCGATTTCTTGAGAGATGCTCCTCCCCGCCAGATTAGCAAAGAATTCACGCCCACGCCGCCCGTACCATTTCCAAGTATGTCTTACAAGGTCATTCCAGGAAGAACCAAACGGCAGAATAGGGTTTATTAAAGCAAATGATTCAGATCTGAGAGTTAGTCGGCTCAGTTTAATTTGATTCTGCCCTGGTTCTTCTAAACAGTTCGCGATATAAAATACGAGTATTTAATTCGTTGCACTGAGAAAAAAACTAAGAGTCATCATACTGCAATTATCTTATCATCTAAGTCTTCTCAACGTGCGTAGATGTCTCGAGACATGAATGGAAAGGACGTGAATCGAGTACTCAGAGCTTTATTGTTAGACGTTCTCTGCGTGCATCCCTGCCCAATTCATGCCACATATTGATTATTAGCTGCTGTTGTCTTATTAATCATGCTCCATTAATCTTAAAGTATTGAACTTGATCTTGACTTTTCTATACACTATTCTTTCGCTATAAAGGTAGCAGGCTACCCCATTTGGCAGATTTGATGCCTTGTCTTATGTTCAGGTGTTTTGGGGGGCTTATTTCGAGCTGTCACATTGTATATCTACTTGGCAGTATACTCCTGGCCTTCAACACCAAATATAATACTATATCCACACCAAGGAAGGACAGTCTGCGATGGGCTATGACGGATCAGGGGAAATATGAAGATACACACTACAGAACACAACATGATATCTAGTAGATACCTTTAGACACCAATATATGTCACCTTGTTGTATACTGAATAGCTTAACGTTCGGATAAATTCGAGCATAGTCTACGAACACTATCAATATCCAACACAGGGCTTGCATTAGAATTTCTTATAATAAATACTTGGTTCTGGGCAAATGAATACCTAGACCCTACAAGCTGTTCTCGAGTCCAATTCTGCAACGCTGCATCATTAATCTGAATATTGATCAATAACAACGACCATTCAAGCTAGGTGTATTGCATTGTTGAACCCGAATCTAGGATATACTTCATTACACCAAGCATTCTGTGTATAACGGCATTGCGTTCGTTGGCGAGGTAGTCGCCTCCTCGGTTGGCTGTAACGTACAACATTACGTACATAAAGGACGCATTGAAGTGTAGCGTGATCCTCTTCGCTTGGAAAACCGATTCGAAATTCGTACTGCCATCTTGCTGAGCAAATTCAAAGACTGAAGCGTATTGCTATTAATATTGGATGTTAGCACGAATCCCGTTTATTTAGCGTAGAAATTAAAGATTAGAACAGGTATTGGAGGATTATACAATCAACGAACCTTCAAAATCATGGTTTCCATCTCATTTCTGATAAGAAGAAACTCTTCTACAGAGCTCCGTCGTGAAGCCGCTTTATTGATCCGGTTGATCATGAGAGCATTCTGAAAGTGGAGTTCGAGAGTGATAGCATATTCTGATTTATCATTAACTTCTTCAGCAACACAATCCAAGTTCTGAACGGTGTCGAGGGAAGTCTGCGATTCAGTGAAGCTCGTCCAAGCTATATTATCAGGGGTCACAGCAGTGAGTCTGAAATAGTAGTGAAAGTGTCTGATTCTCTTCTACTAAGGTCTTGAAGACCTTATACCTAAGTTCTGCTGTTGCTAAAGGAAGGTGCGTCGGACGTTGAGTCCTCACATATATCTTCGTTGCTGAAAAAAGGGCTGGCGAAATAACCACCCGACTGGAAGAAATCGGCTTCGACATCTTCATACATGATCCACACAATAAAGTTTGCGAGAATAACTCGTGATCTTGTACTCAAAGTTGATAAATAGTTCGCTGGTATGGATTGAGCATTGGTCGCCCGGCCGGCGCTTCAGCTTCCATGCTCGGCTCGCGCCGGTCTATATGTCGCCTAGCAGAATCCACAGTGCCGCTGCACCTCAATCATCAATCATCAGCTCCTCGAACCGCTGAACTTCTTGAGCAAGCCGAACCTGACCCGCAGTCCAGTCGCTGACCCCGCCTCCACAGCAGTCACAGAGCCGTCCACCCACTTCCTCACAAGTCTGCCCTTCCTTATCCAGATATGCACTTATCGCAAAGCGTCGGCAGTCTCGCGTCAAGATGAACTGCTGCATAGCAAGCTTATCGATCGTCAGCTCGGCGGCATCCTGTCGTTCCAACCGCTGGTATTCCGAGTCCTCTAGCAGAATGATCCAGTCAACCTCCTCCCCAGCCCGTCCCCCACGTCCAGTCTCCTGTACAAAATCGATCATCCCATATGGCACCCCAATATGCACCGCATACACGATCCCGGCGTAATCTCCACCAGTACCAAGTGCCCCAGTGGCAGCGATGAACCCTTCCTCTGCCAACCACCGCTTCACCGCGGTATCCTTTTCATCTACCATGGAATGATAAGACGGAAAGTTTAACAGTGTGTAGGTGCTTGATTTTTCCACTCCAGTCAAGTAACTAGACTATATATTCCCCTACCACGTGAATGCCTGCCTGATATCTCAGGCCACCATACCAAAAAAATAAAGAAAATCTGCCCATTTATTCTTACTACAATGTTAGATCAAAGGTTAATAGGTAAATATCCCAATTAAAGAAAGGATGTCGTGGTAGGAACCGGAAAGGAGGAAGGGAGCGAGGGAGGGTTGGTGGGCATGAAAGTGATGATAATGAGATCCGAGGAGAGAGAGAGAGGTTGATGACACCAAGAGGACCACCTTCCAAGACGGACACATACAAGCACCCACACTATACGAGCTTTTCCCTGGATCGTTATCGTGATCTCACGATACTCTAAGGTTGCTATCCCTAATATTTGTTCTTTCTTCGCGGAAGAAAAAGAGAAGTGAGAGGTGAAAGGTGAAAGGAATAGTAGAAAAAATAAACGAGAAATGTTATATCTTGAAATATAAATTTGATTTCCCAACGAGCTTTTTTCCCGGGGGCTTGGCTTTATTATCGAGCGAGCACGAGTTTCTGGAACACATACGCCACTATGAAACATATGCATAGGTGGGAAGCTGAACAGGAACTATTGTCGGGTTTTGTAATCTTATTTGATCGTTTATTAACAACACACATTCTAGAAAGCAATATCGGCATTCATAACACTCTCTTCTATTCACCAACATTTGTTATGAGAAAAGGAACTGTTATTAGCACGTTTTTATATTGAAAGACTTAAGGGCCAGCGGATCCTTTGAAATTCCTTTGGCTATACTTAGGCCGTCGCGGAATGTGGCGCTGTGGCTCATCCCGTGGAACGATGAAAGAACCAACTAACGACTTATGATCCTGAATATTATGATGGGACCACATTTATAACTGCAGAAAGAACTAAGCATTCTGCTTACTTCTCCAGAAGTATGGGGTAGCCAGTTACCTGCTGTCCTACAGGTCTGAGGGCAGTCCTCGGCGTTTTTCAACCTACGCGGGTAAGACGGTCACATATTCCGGGAAACGTGACACAAATCCTCCAACCAATGCCACCACACGAATCCTGTGCTTTAAGATCATCAAAATCCAAGATCAAATGAATTCCACTGAAAAGGTATGATGGATTCCCGCGCACAACTCATGTTATACTAGACACAAATGAAAACGTGCAAATTGTCGGCACAACTGTTTTCTGTCTTACTGATATGAATCTTCCTGTAGAAATATACTACCCGAGAGGAATCAAAGCTTATGTTCTCTGTAGGCTGTCCCACTGAAAATGTTTCCTGCTCTCAGGTGTCAAAATATATATAAAGAGGACGTTGGACCAGCTTTCTATATCATCAAACAATTCTCACCATCTCTTCTACAAAGCAGGTCAAATAAAACGTTTCCACCATCTCTAGCATCTGCATTTTTCAAAACTCAACTTTTCCCTAAGCATTTTCTACCATGAAGACTTCCGTGTTTTTCGTCCTTCTCGCTGCCTTCAGCACATCTTTCGTTATTGCTGCTCCTGCGGATATCAATACCCAAGACCTTGATATTCAGGATTTCAATGCCACGGAAGAATTCCGTCTAGAGTCTGATCAGGACGCTGTGCTCGAAAAGCGGGCCAACCTTCCTGGACTAAACGCCGTTCAGACCAGAAATGCCCGCGAAATTATCGGTGAGGTGAAGAAAGAAAAGCTCGGTGTTCATGGCTGCCAAACTGCGATCACCACCGCCCTCACGGAGGTTTGTCGCTCCTCTCCTTCAAAACTGCGCTGACCGCTACTAACTATCAACCAGTCTGGTATAAGAATCCTAGCTAACAAGAAAGTTCCCAAATCGATGAAGTACAAGCATGATGGCGTCGGATCCGACCATGACAGCGTCGGTATCTTTCAGCAACGCGCGATATTCTACAAGGATATAGCCTGCGATATGAAAGCTGCCTGTTCAGCTAAGCTCTTCTTCAAGGAAATGAAGCGTGTCAAGGGCTACAAAACCATGAATGTCCCTAAACTTTGCCAGAAGGTGCAAAGATCGGCTCTTCCGGAAGCTTACAAGAAGCATTATAATGCAGCTGTTAAGATCTGCAAGGCTGGCATGTAACATGTGATATTATTTGCGAGAGGAGATGCATATTGATTGGGAGGGGGTGTCAACTGCGACATTTGGGTTGGTTACAGGTTTTGCATTTCATGGTGTTCGGCGTTTTTCGATTTTGCTTTTATTTGGGCGGAAGGGATGTATATTTTGGCGTTTGGCGTTTTGCGTTTGACAATCAATCTGTTAAATTTACCACGTCTGTTATGAAGTGAAATCATTAGTGTCGGGCCTGAAAAGACTCCTGTTATCCCGTCCACCTCAAACTAATGCCTAATTTCTCACCTAAGTGTCACGACCCAGCTTGGCACAGGTCACAGGGTGGCACGAATCATTACATATATCAAAATTTCATTCAAATAAATGTAAGCAGATGACAAAGTAGCGTCACTGAAAGTAGAACAAACATAAAAATGGTGGGCCTCAAAATGGATCAGCTGGTCGAAATCACAACTAAGATCCGAGATTTGATCAGAGAAAGAAGACCACATTCTTAGATCCTTTCCTGGAGTTTCAGTACTCACGTCACTTAGCTTTCATTTAGTTCCTAATTTTACTTTCTTCTGAATCACAATGATCCGAATCTTCCAAAATCTGTCACATGTTTCGTATGGTGCCAAATTAATAGTTACATGATTTTACTCTGCCTTATTCCACGTGTGTCGCTTTCGCATCCGCGTCTCTCTTAGCTGCATACACATCTTCGATCTCAGCCGCCTTGAGGTCCTTCCCTTCGATTCTAATATCGTCAGGTGTGGGATATGCGACCTGGTAGACTGTATACCAAGGCCTTTGAAATAAACTATCCAAGGATTCCAATGAGCGACCAGCCGTCTCCTATAAGAAATGTCAGCATTTATAACATGTAAAATTTTTATTTAGACTTACTGGCATAGCAAAGAAAACGTAGACCAAACCAACTGCGCAAAAGCTTCCAAAAAATACAAATGTGCCCCATCTATCTGTAGCAGCCAAAAGAGACGGCATCGCACGCGAGCATCCAAAGTAAAATACCCAATGGAACGCCATGGAGATGGACATGTTGATCGATCGAATGCGGGTGGGGAATACTTCAGAGCCAACAAGATACGGGATGCTGAACCATCCGATACTCCAGCCTACAGCGTGGATGTATATCGCCACTATGGCACCGGTGGAAGCACGCGAGGCGTTGGCATCGGATGCTATAAAGGCTTTCGACATTCCCGAAGTGCCACCTAGGTATCCCCCAACATAAGTTAATGTGCATAGTTGTAATGTGATTCCTGTCATCAGAGAGCGCCGGCGGCCAATAAAGTCGACGACAAAGAAGGAGAAGAGGAGACAGCTAACAAACTTGACGACACCATAGATTCCAGTTGCGAGGAATGTGGTCTCAGTGCCGACTATGCCAAGGTAGCCGAAGATTGTAGGCGAATATTGAGTAATTGCATTTGCACCAGACCATTAGGAAAGCAGCGTCGCCATAAAGATGAGAAAGAAGCGTCGACAATTCTCGACTGGAATAAAGGTTTCCTTGAGGAGATCCCACTGTGTAGCACCAGCGACGGACTCCATCTCGTGGAGGAGCTGCATATCCATACCAGTGAGCTCTGCAACAATTACAGGATGTTCAGCTGGAAGTTTGCGGAGGGCCGTGAGGTTCCTTACAGCTTCGATACGTCTATCTTTAGATAAGAGCCATCGTGGCGACTCTGGTGTGAAGAGTGTGCCGATGCCCCAAATTACAGCAGGAACAATTTGGAGAAGTGTTGGAATGCGCCATTGACTATTGGTTCCTGCAAAGTGCTTCGTGACACCGTAATTGATGAAGAAACCAAGAACGACACCTAGTTGTTGACAGGCAGCATATTGCAAGGTCAAGAGACCCCTAACGGCCTTCGGTGGAATCTAAAAAAAATTGTTAACTATTATTGTAAAGATTAGAGAGGGAGATCGCTACCTCCGAAATATACATGGACGGCACAATCGTTGTAACGCCAATTCCCACACCTGATATTACCCTTGATGCGTAGAGACCGCTCAAGTTTCCGTTGGAAAAACCTTGACCAAGAATACCAGCAATATATATCAACGTGGCACCTTGTAAGGTACGTCTCCGTCCAAATTTATCGTTGAAATATGTGCACTTCAAGAAGAGTCAGCCAAACTTTCTTCGCTCATGAAAATTCTTGAATATATTAAAACTCATACCCCGAGACAACCAAAGACAGCACCCGCCGTAGCGATAGCAACAATCCAGCCTTTGGTATTTGCATATTCGGCGGCAGTCTGATTATATATACCGAAAGTATGTTTAAATTTGTCTTGTACGACTAAGGATGCTATGTTACCTATTTGATATATGTTAGAATGCGTATTTCTAAGGTCATTAGTTGAAGTTCTGCTTACCCTCATCAAAACCTTTTGCAACTCCAGATAAAGCAAATGCACAGGCTGAACACAAAACATAAGTATTGAAGATTTCCTTTGGGGATTCTTTCAGTGCCTTCCTTGTCTCTCCAATGAGACCCATAGCGACGAGGACTGCAGATTAAAGGATAGAACAGGGATAGAAGTTAGTTATTACTGTCTTGACTACCGTAACAGTCTGAGTATAGAATTGAGTTTTAAAAATGGCCTTGAGGATGTGATGCTCCAAGTATTGTCTTCCTGAATAAGTCGGTGGTCCTGATACACCAACTGTTGCATTTGGAAAAGGACAGTTGTTCGCAGTTATTTATATAGTCTATTTGGGGCATCAACTTTTTATGACTAACCTTCTCCACAGATGGTAGCTCTCTCCCACAAAATCAAAGGGATCGGATTATTTCCGGGTGTTGTTCGGACGCTGGCCGAAGAAAGCTCAAAATTTCACCCCACGGGGCGCTTGTGGAGGCATAATTACCCCACGCACGAGCTGACTGAGTTTGCTAGTCCGAAACCCCGCAACATGGGGTTCTGATTGACTACTTCATATCCAAGAGTTCGCTTTTGGATTTATTAACTACCTATCTAGTACTTTAGATGAATATGTCTGCCTCGCGTTAATCTATAGGCGGATTTATTGGCGTTGGGATCAAACAGCGCCTACATATTTATTATATTTGAAGTGTTGCTGCTGCTACGTTGAAGAATATTTTCACAAGGAACGGAAAGATACGCGAAGTATTTCCTAGCCACATATATAATATCGACTAGTAGTTCAAGCCATGAACTTCTACCCTGTTCCACCTACGATTCTTGCTGAGGTATATGTTCGTATACCGGATACTCTAAGATGTACAGGGGAGCCGACGGAGTGGCGTGGAGGTTCTGCCTTACCATTCTCCGGGATATTTCTGGAAGGACCAACAACAGATGAACAAGGAAATTTGTTTGTGACTAATATACCATACGGACGGGTGCTGAAAATTGATTCCAAAAAGAATGTCTCTCAATCAGTAAGATGGGATGGAGAGCCAAACGGTCTCACGATCAGAAACGATGGACTATTAGTAGTAGCCGACTATAAACAGGTACAGATAAAATATATAATGCCATGTTAGAAGATCCACCCCGCTGATAGTTGGACTAGGGGATCATGCTTTTCAATCCTCATACCAACGTCATCTCGCCTCTTTTAACACGACGCAACCTCGAGCGATTTAAAGGGCCCAACGACCTGGTTGTAGACTCAAAAGATAACCTCTATTTCACCGACCAAGGCCAGACAGGCATGACAGACCAAACAGGTAAAGTCTACCGTCTCTCGCCCAACGGGAAACTTGACTGTCTCGTCGAGAACGGGGTTTCGCCAAATGGACTAGTGCTCTCTCTTGATGAACGGTTTTTATATGTAGCAATGACACGCACAAATCAAGTATGGCGACTACCCTTGAATGCAGACGGAACAACGACGAAAGCAGGAGTCTTTTTCCAGTCGTTTGGAAACGCTGGGCCTGATGGGTTGACAATGGATGAGGAAGGCAATCTTTTCATTTGCCATCCCAGTCTTGGCTCTGTATTTGTTGTTGATATACATGGTGTTCCCATTGCTCATATAAAGAGCAGCGCAGGTTTAAACTTGACGAATTGTGTATTTGGTGGCAAGGAGGGGAAAACTTTATTTATAACAGATAGTTTGGAGGGTAATGTGCAGATGGTCAAGTGGCACTGCAAAGGGGCTACCAAGCCAAGGAGATCAAAAGACTCATGACAAATTAACAGCTTTTTTCAGTTGTGTTATTAATATAAACAGATATTCACAACTGTCCAAATATGTGAATTGTTAAAAACTTGAAATTCTTCTGAAAATGAATTTTTACTTTATTGTACTGTACCTAGCTATTATTTGTGTCATTTGGGTTCATATACAAAGCTTACAAAGCTCTACTTGCTGACAATACTACTATTTACTATATCTAGCTAGATAACACCAAGTTCCAACACAATTTCTTTTATTTTTCTTGTATTTGTGGTAAGGGAATAACATTCAGGTTTTTGAGCTCCTAGGACTTAGTAGAATTTTGACGTGTGATATGTTTGACCAGTGCATAGAGCAATTCACTGCCCGTAGCTGAGGAATACAAATCAGGAGCCTGCTAACAAGATTTGGTCCTATAACATAATCCACATTTATTCTTTTTAAAAAAACAAAAACAATAATAATTCAACTGCAAGGTTGAACCTAACGTGATAAACATATTATAAACTAGACAATTATTATAGATAGATCAATTTTGTCAATATCAACTTTTATTAGCTAGTTGATTCTAGGCTTAAACCTTTCCAATTTTCTCTTGAATTCACAAATGATTTATCTTTGGAAACGATTATAGTAATCCCACCATTTCTTAGACCAGGATAGTTTAAGGGGATAATAACTAGTCTACAAAGTCTAATCTTTAATTTGTTTTTTTAGATTTAGATACGATAAATGGTCTCTGTAAGGACCAGTTAATGCCTTTACGTGACTTGCCAGGCGTTAGAGATCTGGAGCTGGAACAGGTTTTATTTGAATATAGATCATATTCTCGGGTAACTTGGCATCATGAATTTCTAGTGTCAAGTAAGAGTGATATATATTATTATGATCAGACCAAAACCGTAGAAGCTATAAGTAGTATCAATTCTAACCGCGGCAATAGGGAAGTACTATATATTGACGCTGAAAGTTTGGATCTCGTAATCTTTATCTTTAATTTATGTTTAGCATGTCTTCTATCAAGCCTCGCACAAGTCTCAATATCCCTGCTCTGGAGAAGTGATATGGATATGACTCATAGAAGTCTTGGTGCAAATTCAAGATAACCACAACACGAACATTAACACATATAAGAGTAACCCTATTTTTCTTACCCTATAAATTATTAACCCATTAATCCTTTGATTATATCACTACGGTAACCTAGGTTAAATACTCTCCTTTCCACGTATCGGCACTTTCCACAGCGTCAAATTGGAATATTACATCCGAATCCCCGTGACGGGTTCGGAAAATATCCTAGTGTATCGGTATGGGTTCAGTCACGTGTATGTCAGTCAACTTTGCCAAAGTATTTTATTTCCCTGTAAAAATGTATTCTTTATTTTATAAATAAGGAGGATTTCAACCGAAAGACATTATTCCAGACTGTGCTAAGGGTTCCTTCTATTCATATATGCCGATATTTGGTCTTATATTAATAGGACACGCTATCTCCTTTAAGGAACTAGTATTCAAGTTAACAATGTTTCCTAACAGAAGTTTAAGCAGATGTCCCTGATATCAAAGCTACTTTACAAATTTATAAAGAACAATTATATGAATAGTTGTAAACATATATATGTGCAAAGGAGTAGGCAATATTCTAGTCGTAGTCAGCTTCCCAGTTCCGATGAACCGATGATAATAACATTAGCATTTTTAAAATAGTTCACAAATCAAGCTTCTCAAATGCCTACTACTAAATCAAGGCCACGCAGATTATATAAATTTGAGGCTCCTTAACCTCGATTGATTCGAATAAGGGGTTTCCGGGTTCGGAAAAGCTTTCTATATTTGTAGTAGATCCAGGAGGATAAAGGGGTATATCAAGAAGCTACCTGGCGAAATAATTAGAGATCATAGATTATCCTTATTTTAATTAGAATACCGATTATAGCCTCATACTTCTCTGTTACTGCTAATTCTTACAGAACTATTATATAAAAACGAGACTTTCTAGGATATTATATAAAATCTAAAACAAAAGCGGCAATTTATCAAGGTGTTTAATAATACTTCTTATAACTAGAAATAAACCTTTATATAAAGATAAAATGGTATTAATATTTGTTAAATAAAAGGTAGAAGAATATTAAAATATCTTAAAAGAATAAAAGAAAAAGAAAGAGAAGAAGAGATAAGATGATCTTTAAAGAGAGATAAATAAGCCTAAGTTATGTTAAGTAACAATATATAATTTAGATAGAGGGCAGGAATTAAAATTTTAAGAAAAACCATATTAAAGATTAGGCGCTTAGGGGCTGCGCTATAAACCGCCTGCTAAACTACAAATAATATTATCCTCTTAATTTAAGTGAAAATAAATACAAGGTTTTATAGTTTTCCCAAACCACCATATAATATTACTAACGTAATAGCTTCTTAACAAAATATAAGTAGGCAATTACTAATTATCAGTTTTTGATAAATGACTTTACTAAAGAAAAAGGAGCAGATATACTTGAAAGGTATAACAAGAACTTCAAATAGTGGTTTCAACTACTATAGAATAAGCTTTATATAAACAAAGCCTAAAAGATCAAAACCAAACTCCGCCCCTAACTTCTTTTAAGATGTTACAAATTTCCAAACATTAAAACACACTCCGAAAACGTTACAAACACCTTGAAATGCTTAGTATTCCTAATAAACTTAAACCACCGAACTGTCACTGCTAGCTTATTCCACGCCCTGGGAATATAAACTTGACTTCGCCCGCTAGCTCCAACCGGGTTAAAAGTTTCCAGCAATAACTCAGTAAACTTCACAGGCATAATCCATCCCTGATTGGTGCTAGACCTCGATATTCCAAGCAACTGAGTATCAACACTTATATAAGCGCTTCCACTATCATGCTCGTGAAACTCGGTAATCATCTAATTAACAAGACATCCGATCTAAGGATTTTGCTGCGCATGCTTATATAGACTCTGATCGAGAGTCTCCCTTCTGCTAATGGCGCGTTGTACGCTCTCAAAAGAGCCCTTGAGGGGTGCAGGTTGTACTCTCTGCGCTTCAGTGTTATGTTCAGCTCGTTGTCGCGCACGTCGAGTTTCCTTCTCATCCTCTTCCACAGCTTATGCACATGTATATCCCCGTTTGCGATTCGGTTTGCAGGGACATTCGGGGGAGGAAGACGGTTCGGCATTTCAACTTATGGCTTCACCGTTAGCTAAGAATTCGTTGGTACTAGCGTATTGTTTTGTAATTAATTCAACAAAACAAGAAGGAAAGGTCTCCGTATGTCCTACAGGCAAGAATTAAAGTTTGGTAACCATCTTAGCGGCAGCGTCAATGATTATTTGTGCACCATTGTTTCGAAACTCGGTATATTATTGGATATGGAGATATATATTATTAGGATAAGAATATATGCCTCTCTACTTACAAGTGACTCATAGCAGTAAACTTGGCAATCGTAAGAAGTTCCGACTTAAGACGTTTCCACCATCTAGCCATTACCCACCCTCCTCCCAACATCTACAGGTTTCAATAATCGGGCCCTAATAATCAAGCTACCAAGGCATAATTCTACCATCATACTGATGCAGCCTCGTAGCTGTTTCCCAACCCTCTACTTCAATCATGAAAAATTTGCCATTTTTCTCTGGTCCACTTTTCACAATCGCGTTCAAAATGCCCTTCGCGACCTGTTCAAGTGTAAGCTCAGCTCCATCTCCACCCCCCATTGCCGTTTTCACAGACTATTTTCCATTAGAAATATTGCAAGGATGGCAATAGAATTGCTCACTCCGGGATTGATTGATGTCACAACAAAACCCTCGCTCGAGAGTGCTTCTGCCCACTGTATAGTCAATGCATTCAGGGCAGTTTTGGAAACCTTATATACTGGGAGCGGAAATTTGCTAAAAGCTTCAGCCAAAGTAAAAGACCCCATCGTACTTCCACTGTCAATATCACCTGTCAGTTGGTTGTATTTGGGAACAAGAACTTTTGGCTATTACACGTTCATAATCTTCCTATGTTGCCCTTTCCGCAGTAAAGGGAGGAACTTGGTTGTGACAGTATGGGTGCCTCCAACATTAACGTTGAATTATTCGCTAAGATCCGTCCTACCAAGAAGTTAGAATCGCTGACAGTTATGTAACAGAAGTTCCTCACAAATTTTCGGTCCATCCAGGAGCGAAACCACCCACACCGGCGTTGTTGATGAGATAATCGAGCCCTCTGTCTCCAAGCAGCTGTTGCACAGTTTCTACAACGCTGCTAACACTGACCGGATCGGTGGTGTCCATCTCTATATACTTTACTTGACCTGAGGATTCTGCGATGAGATCTTTGAGATCAGATGATTGCGACCGGGCGGCTGCAAAGATTATTGCGGCTGGAATATCGGAGACATTGCCTAGGTGAGCGACCATGGCGAGGCCGAGGCCGCGGGAGGTACCAGTGACTAGATAGGAAGACATCAGACAGTCAATAAATTGATAAAAGTTTTTATAGCTGAAATGAAGCTCAAAGGTGACCAGAGATAGTTTCTTTAGTTTGCAAAAAAGAACACGATTGTGGAAGCGTGTCGGAGCTCTAACCTGCGTAGAGCCGAGAAGGGTTTGGAGTACCTGGTTAATGTATTCGGTCTTGATATCTGTACCTGGATTACTAAAGATCAATTAAGAATCTCTTACTACTTAGTAACCGAAGCACAGTGTTATATCCTTCTTAGATATTTAGCAACTCCGATTAATAATAAGTAATACTATATCTCACAAGTCTCTCGTGGCTTCTCTGCCCCAGCTGACCTGGCGCTGGAGGGTAAGCCTGGAATAAGGAAGCGAGGGCATCAAGGCACGTATATAGAGATCAATAGCGAAATTGACAATTCCGTGAACACCGATAACAATCACAACGCATGCGATACTGACGATGAGGACCCACGACCTGCAAAGCGATGATAGTCACGCGTAGCGCCTGCCATAACACCGCCTGCCTACGTCCGAGAGTCTCCCTGTCTTCGGTCGCCATTGACCGTCAGGCTTGAGATCAACGAGCCACAGCACCAGGCTGATAACAAATGTTCATTGACCTCTATCAATAAGCAGCACCATGCCTTACGAAGTTCTCGGAGCCCCTCTATAGTAGTAGAGGCGATACAAGCTACAGAGTATCAGGAATAGCCCTTCTAAGGCTGCCTTAAAAGCACCAGGATCAAGGATACTATGAGATATAATCTTGAGTTTAAACTACTATTGATCTTAGAACACTTTCACTTACCAATTAATCCCGCGGCACTAGACATTAACCATGGCGCTGCTAGACACTTCAAGACATATCAAGCACCGTTAAAGCCAAAGAGAAGCAACGTTCTATGGTTAGAAGAAGAGGAATTACTACTATTACAAATGTGGAACAATAGCAATTCGTGGGAAGATATCTTTGATGTACTCCCTAACCAGAGTAAAGCGACTATCCAGGTACGCTATTTGACAAAATTTAAAAAGCGATCTTGTACAAAGGCTGGTTATTGAACCAGAGATAGATCTAATTCTATCATGATATGAAGCTCTATATCAGAGGGAGTTTAACTATTAAGCAACAACCCGGACCTTAGCAGGAACAAAAAGAATACTAGCAAAGTCGAACCGAGTCATTAATGCTCGATATTATTGACAGCATAGCTTCCGCTATACTCCAAGAATACCGACCCCTAATATTATTAACGTCAAGAGTACTATGCTTTGTTGCGAAGTATATTAACTATTGGACATTATTAGAGGCTGACAAGTGAGTTCAACTTATTACGTAGATTATGATCAAGAAAGTTAATTTACATAGTACAGACCATTATGCGTATTATATACGAGTGGAGGTTATTAGGGGTAGGGGTTATTATGGGATCCGTGAACTAATAAGGGATTAAGTTTTGTTACAATTTGAACGCATCTTCCTGTAAATTGTGGCCTGATTGTTGACATAGGAGACTCGTTACGATCTTGTGACTCTGTTTCGGTCAGCCCTTGGACAGATAATTGAGTCCGGCTCTCCTTGCAGACTGCATCTGCTGTTTCTATCTCCACTTTTATTATGTCTAAAAGTAAGCTTTTATCAATTCCTACGCGTCGGGCAATTGGAAGACCAGTGGCCTATATTACCACATGAAAAGCATTCGTCCCTGGGGCTAGATCTCGACGGCGTGTGGCTACCCGGCCTACGACGTGGACAGTTATTAGCCCAGTGCCCCATCTGGCCACAGCTGAAGCATTTATCACTTGAAGGCGTCTGTGACGGAGTCCGTGAAGGCGTCGTGGCGCTTACCCTCTCGTGGCTTGGGCAGCCGCTTGACCAGTGCCCTGGCTGGCCGCAAGTGTAACAGTTCCCGCTCTGGGACGACGCTGAAGATCTCAGTGGCGTTATGCTTCCTTTTTGGGGGCTCGGGCAATTTCTGGCCCAGTGACCCGTTTTACTGCAGTTGTAGCATCTGATGTTTGGAGGAGATTTCGACGGTGTGGTGCTTTCTCTCCTGAGCTGTGGGCACTCGCTAGACCGATGACCGGGTTGATCGCATTTAAAACAGTCGTCACTGGATAAAGACCGTGCCGGCGTTACCGAAGCCGCTGATTGAGAGCCTGAAATCGATAACGTATAAAGGGATTCGCTTAGGATAGCAACACCCTTCGCAGCACTTGCCTCTACAGTCTTTTGTCGGTCATCGTACTCCATGCTTAAAGCATCCTCGAAGCTAACAGCAAGTTCCTTGAAGGCATCGTGTACAAGGTCCGGGATATAGGTCCATCCCTTCAACGACTTCGAAAATAACTTTGTAAGATTCTCAATAAACCGCATGGTAATCTTCTCTATACTTTGCTTTAATCCTTGAGACGTACTCGCCAAATATCTGTTGCTCCATACATTCTTATATGAGCCCCGCTGATCCTGCACTAGATCTGGGACGCCGTCTTTGACGAACTTGAACGTCTGCTGGCTGATGTGCTTGTCTAGCTCTACAAGCGCAGACTCCAGCGTCGAAGTTCCAGATGCAAACTGCCTCATGGTCTCGGACACAGCTAGTAGAGCATCACAGATGCCTTCTGATATATTCTGGTCGAATACCAAAAATCTATAGAGATCCCACGAGCTTTGAGACGTATACGCCGAGGACATCATATGGTCAAAGATCTGTTTGAGACTCTTCAGGCCGTTGTCAAAGGATTTGGTGTACGCCTTATATTTCTTAGCAATGTTAACTGCCTTGGTTCCTCGAAGCTCGCGACCACGTTCTGTGTTAAGCTGCTCACCGTCTCTATCCTGCTCTATACGAAGTCATTAGTACATATCACTGCGAGTGATCGTGAAATGAACCTTTCATTAATTGAAGAGTTCTTTCTCTACACGCTCTTCTGAAATCGTTCATCCAGCCATCTTCCTGCCAAGCTGTGTTTAGCTCGCACAGCGCCTTGCACAGCTCCATAGCGAACAGTCTCCGGAAGCAGCTTTCGTTCGGGCAGTAATTGGCCACATAGCTAGGATGGAATCCGTTCACGACACGGACAATGTGACCGTTCGGGAGCCTCAAGCTATGTACTTGATTGGTCTTACCAAGCCCTTTCCCAGAAAATGAGAGGTCGTCCCGACCATGGATGCGCCAGCACGTGAAAAGAACCTCGGGCTTTTTTGCCTCTAGCATGGAGATGAATGTGTTATATGCACGCTCAGCTTCGTTAGATAGTTCTTTCGACGAGATCTGCTCGGTGATAAATGGGAATGCATCGAAAACGCTTGTTGTTTCCAGACCTCCAGGACCATTCACAAAGGCGAGCGACTTGTCCAGGTAGACCAGACTATCACATTCGTCTCGAACCCACTCCACGTTTGCAGTGAAAACCTGTGACTTGGCTGGTTGCTGTAGCGCAATGACCATACCACCTGTTAGATCTGGTTTGGCAAGCCATGCGGCGAAACCGGCTTCGTGCTTGGTAGGAGTGGTCCCGTAATCGCGGACTATGGTGTTGCCAAAGTCCTCGACTATATGTACATGTTTGCCGACTCCATGGCAATGCTTCTGCCTGGCGCTCGGCAGAAATTGCCTTAGGCGGTGGTCGATGGGGATACCGTTGCACAAGTGTCTGTCATTTGGTGAAGCCATAATTGATTAGAAGTATAGTCAAAATACTAGAGCTGCCAGAAATATCCGAGACGACAGCAAAGCATAGTTCCAAGTCCGTTGAAGGTGTGGGACCGCCAGGCTTTGTAGCCCGTTCACACATTTCTACCAAAATGACAGCTTTGGTCAGGCAGTAAGGCAGTGACGGAAACCGATGTAGATCTCTGTTCTGCCCCGATTTGCTGCGACATGGCTCTACTGTACCAATACTTGCCAAGCCAAGTGGTTGCTCCTGGGTACTGTGGTTGACGTGCGGTAGTCCCAACATCTTTTGTCTTGTACTCCCACACCATCTTCACTCATTTGCTGGCACCGGTCAGCATATACAGTAGCGGTGAAGTAGAAGCCCTAAGAATTTCTATAGGAAGAGAAGAGGACGAGGGGAACGGAAAATGAATGATAATCGACTTAAGAAAAAAATAGACGGGCGGGTGGAATGAACGAACATGACAGCAATCGGATGGGAAGCGATAATGCGCGAAATAAAAGTAGTTTTTTATCTTTGCTGGTTTTTGCTTTTCATGCCCCCAATAAAATCCCTCAGCTAATCAGATGAATCTTGACAGAGGACTTGTGTTTATTTTGCGTAACCTCTATTTGCGAATCCTATCTCAGTCGTCTAGATTCCTCCACTCGGGTCTGGAATAATGCGCCTCGGCGTTAATATATCACACCGCGGCATTTGTACAACGTGAAGTCTTGTCTGGTTGGAGAATCACCTCCACGACATTTGGACTTGATATCTAGCTATTATGTGGCTATATGGCAAACAGAAGGTGCTCTTTTAGTGGGCGAGGTAGCTTCCGCCAATATCCCGCTCCTTGTACACGAAAGCACGTGAAAGGAATGTTGCCGCGACTGACTAACCCAAAATCACGTGCACTTGTGTGGCCCCTAATACTTAATTCTTACGTTTGGAAATTGTTTAGTACTTGGCTTACCTTTTCCCAGGGCTACTTCCGCCGCATCCACTTTCTTTGATTCGATAACCATTGGTCTGTATTAAGAGAAGTTTGTCAATGGCGCAACTGGCGCCAATAACCTAGTAAAGCAAGTTTGGCTTCAAGCGATAGACGTTTGGCCAGATGGTAGATATGCAAACGAGTCGTTTAAGAAACGCCTAACAACTTATATCCTAATAACTTATATCCTGGAGTTTGGCATAAAACTGGAGTTTGATATCAAACACGTGACTTTTTTATTTATATATTATTAATATTTTAAAGATTTTACTAATATTTCTTTATTTTTTAAAGCTTTGTCCAAAGTTTTATACTTATTATTATATATATTTAATTAAATAAACTAAAAGTACTAACAAAGAAAATAGTTATAATTTTACTTAGAGAAAATAAAAGTATCTAAAGTTTAATATTTTTTTTTTAGAGTTTGAAGTAAAAAGTTTATTATATAAGCTTTTATATATAATATTTAGAAGTTTCTTTTAATATAAGTTATAAAAGAAGCTAAGTATAATTATATATTTATTTTAATTATAAGAAATAATTATAAATAAAAATATTATAATTAAATTTATTATATTTTTTAGAATTTTAATATTTATATAATTTCTAAATTAGAGTTTAATGTTAAGATAGGGGTTAGCAACCTTACCGAGCTGTATGTGGCTGAGTGCCATGCTCCAGCCACACAAACTTAGTAAGAGCATGGTAGCCTGAGGCACCAAGCTCTTAGCGTAATATCTAGAGCTTATGGAGAACTTATACTAAGTTCTCCTCTAGTCAATATAACACGGTT
>Ga0247734_1000866_pt1 | contig 24595 bp, 23 predicted proteins | sample UWRJL103311B2_FD_180933 | JGI IMG/M metagenome (GOLD analysis project Ga0247734, IMG submission 180933) | Plant litter microbial communities from Arlington Agricultural Research Station in Wisconsin, United States - UWRJ-L103-311B-2 | ecosystem: Environmental > Terrestrial > Plant litter >...
CAATGAATTTAAAAAGACAGATTTTTGAAGGTGAAGGCGTATCGCTCGATTTTAAGAAAACCATAACCAGCTGCGAAAAGATCGCTAAAACAATGGTGTCTTTTGCTAATAACGTTGGTGGTCGCCTGCTGATTGGCGTGCTGGATGATGGCACTATTAAAGGCGTAAAAGCTGAGGACGAAGAGCGCTATATGATCACTAAAGCCGCTCATTTTTATGCCCGCCCGGCGCTGGAGCCCATCTTTGAAGAAATTTATTGGGATGATAAACTGGTGCTGGTGGTTGATATTCCTGAAAGCACCGAGAAGCCGCATTACGCCTTGGCTGAAGACGGCAAATGGTGGGCCTACATCCGCGTGAAGGATAAAAGTGTTTTAGCCAGTAAAATCGTATTAGAAGTACTTAAACAATCTAACAGCAACGAGGGTGTATTAATAGAATATTCATCTAAAGAGAAAGCCCTGCTGGAGCATCTGGATAAAAGCGAGCGCATCAACATCAAACAGTTTTGCGAATTACTGAACATTGGCCGTCGCCGTGCGCAGCGTATATTGGTGAACCTGGTACTTACCGGCGTTATCCGCGTGCATACTACCGAAAAAGAAGAGTTTTACACAGCCAGCTGATTTAGGGGCATATTCATTACTTTTGCCGGCCAATTGTAATGAAAGCCATCTACCATAAATATAAACCTTACTATAAGGATAGCCTGAAACTGGCCATACCCATTGTGCTATCGCAGATAGGCCACACGCTTGTACATTTTTCTGATACGATCATCATAGGGCATTTTGCAGGTACTATTGCTTTGGCGGCTGTAGCGCTTTCAATCAGCCTGTTTATTGTGCCGTTTGTAATGGCATTGGGGATCAGTTATGGTATTACGCCGCTGATAGCCCAGCATAACGGCCGTAAAAACTATCCCGAATGCGGCCGATTGCTCAGCAACAGTTTATTTCTTAATGTGCTATCGGGCATTGTTTTGTTTATAGTATTCTACTTTGGCATCATCTTTTTTATTGATAAGCTGCACCAGTCGCCGGAGGTGGTTCTGCAGGCCAAGCCTTTTTTAATTCTGCTTATCTCCTCTTTGGTACCGCTGATGGTGTTCAATACCTTTAAGCAGTTTGCTGAGGGACTTGGCCTTACACGGCAGGCTATGTACATTACTATTGCCGGTAACGTGTTAAATATTTTAGTGGGCATAGTACTGGTTAAAGGCATGTTTGGCATTGCGCCGATGGGCATTAAAGGTGTTGGCTACAGTACACTTATCGACCGCTGCCTGATGGCCATTGCCATGAGCATCTACGTTTTCCGTTCTCCGCATTTTAAGCAATACCTTACCGATTTTGCCTTTAAAAATATAGACAGGCAACGTATAGCACAGCTTTTGAAAATAGGTATGCCCGTTGCCATGCAGGCAACATTTGAGGTAAGCGCATTTGGCGGTGCATCTATCATTATTGGCACCATAGGCTCGGTTCCACAGGCAGCGCACCAGATAGCATTGAACCTGGCGAGCATGACGTATATGATGGCTGCTGGTATTTCCTCATCCGCGGCTATTCGCTCGGGCAATTATTTTGGCGCGAATGATCACCGGAATTTGCGCTTATCGGCTATCTCTAATTACCACATTGTCATCCTGTTCATGTGCTTTACGGCATCTATATTTACCCTTTTTAATCAGTGGCTGCCATATATTTACACTTCGGATAATCAGGTTATACCTATTGCAGCACAGTTACTTATCCTTGCAGCTTTCTTTCAGTTGTTTGATGGCACACAGGTTGTTGGTTTGGGCGTACTGCGTGGCATGGGTGATGTAAAGATCCCCACTATTATTACATTTATATCCTACTGGGTAATTGGCTTACCGGTGGGTTACCTGCTGGGTATTCACATGAACTATGGGGTAACAGGTGTATGGTTTGGCTTGGTTGCAGGCTTGGCTTCAGCTTCCGTGATGCTGTTCATTCGTTTTCAGATCATCAGCAAAAGCAATAATCTTAAAGTCGTCACCTCTTAAAAGTACAAGTCGTTTGCTACGCGATACGTGTTGCAGTGCGCCTCCACAATATCTTTAATATCGGGTGAGTAACCACCGCCCATACTTACCTGAACCGGGATCTGCCGCAGTTTACATTGCTCCAATACAAAGCGGTCGCGTTGTTTGCAGCCTTCTTTTGTGAGAGAGAGTTTGCCTAATTTATCCGAAGCCAGGATATCCACGCCCGATAGGTAAAATATAAAATCAGGCTGATGCCTGTCGATCAATTCCGGTAAAGCATTTTTCAGGATGGAAAGATATTCATCGTCTCCTATCCCATCGTCTAACGGAATATCCAGGTCAGAACGTTCTTTCCTGAACGGGAAATTCTTATCGCCATGCATCGAGAAAGTAAACACCCGCGGTTCATTTTCAAAGATCTCAGCAGTGCCATTTCCTTGGTGTACATCTAAATCAATAATTAAGATAGATTTGCATATACTATTATTTAATAGATAGTTAGAAGCAATTGCCTGATCGTTCAGCATACAAAAACCTTCACCCCAGTTGCTGCCTGCATGGTGGGTTCCTCCTGCTACATTAAATGCTATGCCATACTCCAAAGCGTAGCGGCAGCCATCAATTGTGCCTTGTGCAATTCGCACTTCGCGCTCTATCAATTGTGGCGATAAAGGGAAACCGGTGCGGCGTTGTTCCTTTGGCGGTAGGGTAAGATCGCGCAGCTGCTCCCAGTAGGTTTTATCGTGGGTGAGAAGGATGGTTTCTTCATCTGCTTTGCCTGGCGAAAAAAGGTTTTCTTCGGATATCACCCCTTCGTACAGAAGTTGCGCGGGGATCAGCTCGTACTTTAGCATAGGGAAACGGTGCCCCGGCGGAAGCGGGTGCGCGTAAATAGGGTCGTAAGCTATTTTAAGCATAGGCCCATGTTATGCAAAGATCTCGCCAACGTGCTTCTCAATGTTCTCGCAGATATTATCTACCGGCAGGTCGTTTGCATCGTAGCCAAAAGGATCTTCTATTTCCTCAGCGATCAATTCGATACTGGCAAATACGAACAGGATGAACCCGATAATTGGCATAATAAAATACTTCAAATCGAACGCCCACGTGAAAGGCAGCGTCATGATATAAGTAAAAATGAATTTTTTAATAAACACACTGTAGGAGAACGGTATCGGTGTTTTTTTAATGCGTTCGCAGGCGCCGCAAATATCTGTAAATGAAGTTATTTCGGCGGTTATGCTCACCAATTGCTCCGGGTTTATCTGGCCGGATTTATTTAAGCGGTAAACGTGTTTAATAATTTCTGATGCTACCTGGTTAGGCACATGTTTCTGCGGGTCTATTTGCAGATATGGCTGTTCTTCTATCCGGTAAGTGTCCCGCAGGTGATCCCTTAATGTTCGGGCGTACCGGGGTATGGCATAATTAAAAAACGCAAACTCTTCAGGCGCAATTAAATGCTTTAGTTTGATGGCCAGGTTGCGGCTGTTGTTGGTTAAACTGCCCCAGATCTTGCGCCCTTCCCACCAGCGGTCGTACGCGGAATTGATACGGAAGGCCAGCAATAAGGAAAACACAAACCCGATGGTTTGGTGCACATAGATCACTTTCTTCAGTATCGTTGTTTCTGGCACTTGCAGAAGGTCTATCAGTATAAAGGTTACCACGCCTGCATACAAACTTACACAGGTCATAAGCGGAAAAAGTTCGCGCAAGGTATCAGCCTTGTTAAAACGAAATATAAGTGAGAACCATGATTTGGGGTTGTAGTATATCATCTTTTACTATTTAACGGCTTCAATGGCCTTAAAAAGGCATTCAGCGGCATTGTAAACATCGGTAAATGAATTATAAAGCGGAACCGCGCTTAAACGGATCACATCCGGCTCGCGCCAATCGCCGATAACGCCGTTTTCGGCCAGGTAGTTAAATATCGCCTTAGCGTTGCTGTAGCAAACTACCGAAAGCTGGCAGCCACGCTCTTCTTTGTTTTTTGGGGTAATAATGTGGTACACATCATCGCCAATTTTCTTATTAATGCCATTAATTAGGTATTCAAAATAACCGGTAAGCTTTTCACTTTTATTACGAAGCGTTTCAAGCCCGCCTGCGCGTTCAAAAATATCCAGCGATGCCTTGTGTAGCGCAAGTAGTAGTATGGGCGCTGTGCTTACGTTCCAGCCCTCTGCGCCTGTTTCTGCCTCGAAGCCTGCGGCCATCAGAAAGCGTTTGTCATGGCGGTATCCCCACCAGCCGGCAAAACGGTTAAGCGTGGTATCGGTAAAATGTTTCTCGTGCACAAATGCACCGCTGATACCACCCGGACCGGAGTTCATGTATTTGTATGAGCACCAGCAGGCAAAATCGGCGTCCCAATTATGCAGTTGTACCGGCACGTTACCGGCTGCATGCGCCAAATCGAAGCCGGCATAAGCCCCCGCTTCGTGCGCGGCTTTGGCAATGGCTTGTATATCAAAAAACTGCCCTGTATAATAATTTATCCCGCTGAACATCACCAGTGCCAGTTCATCCGCGTGTTCATTTATCTTTTGCAGGATATCTTCGGTGCGTAAGGTAACTTCGCCTTCCCTTGGGGCAACTTCTATCACAGCATCTTGTGTAAAACCATGGAACTTTACCTGGCTCTCCACAGCGTACTGATCTGACGGGAAAGCGCCGGCTTCCATCAGTATTTTAAAACGCTTATGTGTTGGTTTATAGAAACTTACCATCAACAAGTGAAGGTTCACAGTAAGCGAGTTCATGATGGTAATTTCGGCGGGTTTGGCGCCTAAGATATTAGCCAGCGGCCCAATAAGCTGTTTATGATAACTAAGCCAAGGATCGTTCCCCATAAACCATCCCTCTACCGCATTATCTTCCCAGGCGTTCAGATGATCCTGTATGTACTGTTTGGCAGAGCGCGGCTGCAGACCAAGTGAGTTGCCGCATAAATAGATAGCATCCTGCCCGTTATGTTTCGGAATTAAAAACTCCCCGCGGAAGCTTTTCAATTCATCCTGTTCATCCAGTTGCAGCGCGTATTCAAGGGTATCCTGATAATTCATCAGCCAATTATACAAAAAAGAGCTTGTTTGGTTGGCCTTTAAGTTAGATTTTAATCACAAAGGGCCGCAAAGATTTACCTTTGCGACCCTTTGTTTGAAAACGTTTATCACTTAAAATCAGAACGGCTACAGGTCTACTTTACCGTGCTTGCCTTCATCGTATCTCTTACCGGTTACAACGGCTTTAAGCATATTGAATAGCACCACCATACTATTGCTGTTACTGTCCCAGTATTCGGCATCGCTTGGGCTTACTTTAAGTAAAGTAAGCTTCGGATCATCCAGTCCCTCAGGGAAAAACGCTTTAATGAACGGGTTCCAAAGCTCTTTCATTTTTTCTTTATCGTCTACTATTTCCGCCTCGGCTTCAATGCTCAGGTAGGTATGATTACTCGGATCCGAGTAAGTTAATGATACGGTGTTCTCTACCGAGATCTCACTCACCTTCGGCGAATACTCATTGGTAAAGAACCATATATTACCTTCCGCATCAACATCTGCGGTGCCCATTGGCCTGCTGCTAAAACCCGTTTCGGGGGTGTAGGTGGTCAGCATGGCAGTTCTAACTTCTTTTATTTTTTCCTGCAGGTATTGCAGACTTTCTGTTCTCGACCAGTCACTACTCATTTTCTTTTTTGTTTAGATAGGTAATAACAGCCCGGTAGTTTATTTGTTAGGCTTGCTCACGTAAATATTTCCCTTTACATAAAAACGATACGGCAACAAGGCATCATCGCCTGCGTAATCCACACCTATGCGTGGGCCCGCGGTCACTTCGTCGTCTGTAAAAGTTAGCCCCCGGTCTTCCACCCAAACGGTATCGCCCTGTAAGCTAAACGCATTTATTTTGCGGGAGATGCCCAGCGCCTTGGCTACCGAACCGGGGCCTTTGGTAATGTTGGGCTTAAGCGTTTCCATATTACGGCGCTTCATAATTATATCCAGCCCGTATGTAGGTTGTACCGCACGAATGAGGATGGCATGCGGCTGCCCTTCTACCGAAGTAACAATGTTAAACATCTCGTGAATGCCATAGCACAGATACACGTAAGCCACACCGCCCTGCATATACATGGTTTGGGTGCGTGGCGTCATCCGTCCGCCAAAGGAGTGCGATGCCCTGTCAACAATGCCTGCATAGGCTTCTGTTTCAACAATATATCCACCAGTTAGTTCACCATTTATTGAGGTAAAAAGGTATTTGCCTATCAGATTGCGGCTTAGCGCAACAACATCGTTACTTTGGTAATATGCTTCGGGTAATTTCATGGTTTCTGCAGGATGCCTGCCAGGAGTTTATTGATCTCGGCGGGCATATCAAACATCATAATGTGCGTGCCGCCTTTTACAATTGCTGTAGGGTTCTTAATTTTTTTGTACGGAAATACAAGATCTTTATCGCCTATGATGTGATACAGGTTGAGGATCTCATCCTGGTTATTAAAGTACAATACTGCATGCATAGCCCATTTTAAAAATACCGGGGATGAGTTGCTCAGCATGCTTTTGAATAACGCCAGGTCTGCGGGGGCCATTCTGCCAAATACAAGTTCTATAAAAACACCAGCATTGGTCATTAATTTTTGCGGGATAGCCTTATATACCGGTACGCTTCTGAATACTTTAAAGTATGCCGGCGCTTCGCTGATGGTTTTAATACTTGATATGAGAATAACCTTACTCAGCTTCACCTGTTTGGCTATCTCAACGGCTATCATTCCACCCAATGAGTTGCCAATTACAATATCATTAGGCTTTATATCGTAATGATTTACAATCTTTTGTGCGTAACTTGTTAAAGTATCATCGTTGGCTGGTAAAAGCCAGTCTGTAGGGATAGCCTCAAAGCCATCAGGCAGTACAACGTTCTTATAAAGGCGGCTATCGGCACCCAGGCCGGCTACCATATATACCTTAATCATTAAAGTTGATCAGTTTCAAAATCCGTTCCAGGTACAGGGCATCGGTGTCATCAAACTGGGCAAGTTCTGAGGCATCTACATCCAGCACGCCGATTACTTCGCCATTGTTAAATATAGGCAATACAATTTCCGACCGTGATAACGAGCTGCAGGCGATATGCCCGGGGAACAGATCAACATCTGGCACTACCAGCGTTTTTGCCTGCTCCCATGCTGCGCCGCAAACACCCTTACCTTTGGCAATGCGTGTGCAGGCAACCGGCCCCTGGAATGGGCCTAATACCAACTGGCCATTCTTTACCAGATAAAACCCTACCCAAAACCATTTAAATTGCTCTTTTAAAGCTGCGCATACATTGGCCATATTTGCCACCAGGTCGGTTTCGCCGTAAAGCAACCCCTCAATTTGCGGGATGAGCGATTTATACTGTTCGGCCTTATCTGCCGAGGTGATAATCTGAAGATCTTCTGCCATAAAACAAATGTAAACACGGGCAATTAAAACTAAATAAGTTAAATATCATATTTAATAATTTATTTCGCATCTGATGATTGTTAGCCTCACTATAGTACGTTACCGCAAGGCCTTTGTGCCTTTTGCCTTGCTCGCCATGGCACTGCACCGTCTACCGATGTGGCTGCAGCAGGGCTGTACCTTTTGGAAACTACTGGGCAGCGGCCGCAACGGCACGTTTGACCTGCAGCCCGACTGGCAGCAATGGGGCCTGCTTGCCGTATGGGAAAGCCGCGACGATTACGAAGCTTTTAAACAGCGCTCCTTTGTGAGCAAGTGGTGGCAAACGCTGGGTACCGAACAATGGACCATATTGTGCCGCCCTATGCAAAGCCACGGCAAATGGGATGGCAAAGAACCTTTTGGCAAGCCGGACCTGAAGATAGCCACCGGCCCAATGGCTGTGCTTACCCGCGCCACTATTAAAATGAGCAGGCTGAAAAACTTTTGGTCGCATGTGGATGAGGTGGCCGAACTGATGGCAACCGCGCCCGGGTATATCACATCTATCGGCGTTGGCGAAGCACCTGTTTACCGGCAGGCAACCTTTTCGGTTTGGGAAAGTTTTGAGCACATGAAGGCCTTTGCTTATGGCAGTAAGCAACATGCCGAAGTGATTAAAAAAACACGCAGCGAGGGCTGGTACAGCGAAGAACTTTTTGCCCGCTTTATGATCATCGAAAGCAACGGAACATTAAATGGAAAAGACCCTTTAACAGGGCACATCAAATAATTATATCATGAGAATCATTGCAGAATTACCCCACCCGGAATTTAAGATCTCCATATTAAACATGAATCAAAAGTACATTGTAAAAATTGAACAAGGTACTTTTGAACAGAGTTACAAAATTCCCGAGATGGATTTGACCGACGGCGTTAACAGTGTTTTTGAAATCCTCGACGAGGAATTTTTAAAAACCGTATCAGCACGTTTTACAGCTATGCGCAGCGATTTTAAAGATGCCTACTTTAGGTATAATTATTAATAAATTGATAATTAGGTATTTATAAAAAGTTCAGAAGTATATCAGAATTATATTTGGCGAAATGAGAATATTTAAGCCTGCAAAACGCTTGTATATAAATTATTGCTTTATCAAGTAAGCTTTAATTGTCTGATAACAATATAATTAGATTTTCAAAAAAATTATATGTGGCAAGCTATATTGCCAAACAAATGGGAGGTTTAAGGAAAATAGTCCAAAAGAGAAAGAAATTTGATTTACAGTCAGCACCTTTTTAGAATAACCGATCAGCATTTACAGGTACATTATTACATTTTAAACTCCGCTTCTGTCTACTTCTTTTTGATTATAGCAACAACCTGCCCCACCCAATTTTCTTCGGGTTTCAGGAAAACATCAGGCGTAATACCTATATCTTCATAGCGTACATAGTTGCCATAATCGGGCATATCGGTTATGTATAGCCTTACGCGTTTGCCGGGCAGTGTGTCTGATACACCGTTGTTATTTCCATAGGCGATCATACCGTTGGTGGTTTCGCCAAGGAGAGTAACATTGTCTGATTTTTTTATTCGCACGGTAAACTGTTCGGCATTGCTTACTGTGCGGTTATTTACCATCACATAAACACGGCCCCCGTTTGCGGCGTAATCCTGCAGCAACTTCATAAACTTTGCCGACGATTTATAACCGCCCCCGCCGTTGTTTCGCAGGTCTACGATAAGGTTTTGGGCGGTTACAGAATCCTTGTAAGAATCAAAGAATTTGTGCGAAATAACCAAAGCATTGTCGTTAGATGCAAAGCTGCCGAGGCGCAGATATTGAATATCGGGCAACAAGGTTTTAAACTGGTAGGTTGGTACATCCCTGCCGATATTTACATGGTCTGTTGCATCCGGAAATTTCTTCCAGCGGGTTTCGGTAAGCGTGCCATGCATAAACTTTTCGTTCCGCAACAACCCGAAGGTTTTCTCATTAATTGCAGCAAAGTAATTGCGGAAATGGTTAGGCGCATATTCTTTCAGCACAAAAGCAATTTGCCCGGCACGCCAGTTAGGATATTGGGTGGCCAGCACCACGCCTACCAGGCTATCCTTTTTGGCGGTGCGATATAAGCCAAGTTTCATGGCCGGGCTGTTGTAATAATAAATGCCTTCCACATCATCGGGCTTCTTTTCCTTTAGCTTTTTCTCCAGTTTAGCCAGATCGGTACTTACCGACGGAAAGTTCAGCTGCGCGGATATCTCAGACAGGTACAGATGGTTATCTTTAAGCGGCACTATCAATTGCGCCAGCTTATAAAAATGCTCAAATGCATTTGCCGGCTGCCCGGTTTTCAAATGGTCTAAAAGTTTTTGATACTCGTCTGTCTTCTCCTCCTTTATTATCTGCGCCTTATACGATGGCAGTTTTTTAACAGATGCGTAAAGATTATCCAGATCTGAAAGATACTCCGGCGATTGTGCATTTACTACTAATGCGGAAAGGCCAAGAAACATGGTTATATAGAATTTATTCATTGTAATTTATTGTTCTTTATTCATCAGTTCCTTGACCAGCATCGGCACACCAATGGTGGCTTTAAAAGGCATCTCCACCACGCCGGCGCCCGATGATACCGGAATATTAGGATCGATAATATAACGCGTTACATGGCGCGGTACGTAGTTAATTAGTCCGGCCGCGGGGTAAACAGCCAGAGAGGTACCAACCAGGATGAAGATCTCTGCCTCGGAGCAGATCTGCGCTGCCTTTTCTATCATCGGCACGGCTTCGCCAAACCATACCACATGCGCACGCAGTTGCGAACCCAGTTCGCATACCTCGCCCATTTTTATTTCCCAGCCGTCAATTGGGTAGGTAAGGTTTGAATTAAGGCTCGATTGCGAACGGGTGATCACACCATGCAAATGCACCACATTGGTGGAGCCGGCGCGTTCGTGCAGATCATCGATATTTTGGGTGATAATGGTTACGTCGGATTGTTCTTCCAAACGGGCAAGGGCAATATGTGCTATGTTTGGCTGGGCCCCTAAAACAGATTTGCGGCGTTCGTTGTAAAACTGCTGTACCATTTGCGGGTTACGCTACCAGGCTTCGGGCGTGGCTACATCTTCTATGTTGTATCCTTCCCACAAGCCATCGCTATCTCGAAAGGTTTTTAAACCACTCTCGGCGCTGATACCCGCGCCGGTAAGGATCACAATTTTTTTCATGGTGGATAATCAGAGACGGAAAATATTAACTCCCTAAGATAAAAATAGAAAATTATTCGCAGACGCGAAGTATCATGTCTGCTACATTAATCTTGTTTTATCCTGTAGACGCGATACTTCGCGTCTTTTTTATCCCACAAAAAAAGCGGCTCTGCCTAAACAGAACCGCTTTTTATATCGGGATATAATACGCTCTTAAAGCGCCAGTTGCTTTTTGCTTTGTAAAGCTGTGTACCTGCTTTTAGCCAGTTCGAAACCACCAAAAAGGACAGTGCCGTAAACCAGATCGCCCAGTACCATATTTTTTTCAAAAGGAATAGCTGCTACAAGTGATTTGCCGTAACCAGCTAAAGTATGCGGATACATAGTACCGTATAACCATGGCAGATCCATAATTAACCAGTGAATCAATACCGAAACAATAGACGCCAACGCAAGATTTCCTGCATTTACCTTTTTAATAAACGTACCTACTAAAACCATCAACGCGAAACAAAGATACATCCAGATAGAGCCGCTGTAATACAGCACACATTTAGAAGTGTACAGGTAATTTAGAAAAACATCGCTGATAAAAAGCGCCGCTAAAGGTACCAGGTAAGCTTTCCATTTATCGGTGAAGTACGCACCGCCAAATAAAGCGATAGCGCCGACCGGGGTAAAGTTGCTTAGTTCTGGATACTTGTAGCTCACCAAACGCATAGCTGCTGCCGCAATTACCATCAGTATAAGCACAGCGTTGCGGGTATTGATCTTTTGTAATGACATATGGCAAATTTATTGATTATCCGCTGTAATATAAAACACTATTTATTTACAAAAACAATAGCGCCGGGGCTAATACCAGTGGTGATGGAATACTCTTTTTTACCGTTTTTATCGAAGGCGAATAATGTACCGTTAGATGAATAATCAATTGCATCAGCAATAAATACTTCGCCCGTTGTGCTGTCAACAGCTAAGGCGTAAGGTGCAGCTATTATAGTACCATCAGTTATAAAGTTTTCGTTTACGTTGCTATCTGTTTTTACATTGTAAACCTTAACCTTGCCTGCGTTAGTAAATAAATAAGCAACATCGCCATTAATAAGGAACTGTGTGCTGTAACCGGCGTCGATATCAGTAGTAGATTTTACCACATCGGTAGTGCTGTTTATAATGCTGAATTTAGGGGTAGATAAATAAGCACCGTAAGCAATTACATAAACATCACCGTACGCATCGGCGGCCACAGTAATAGGGTTTGATGATACGGTGATTTTCTTAGCTTCTACTAACTTGGTTACATCAGGTAATACAGACAGATCAATAACAGACACTGTATTATCAAAGGTTGCACCTAAGCCACCTGAGTTTGCTACATACAATTTATTGTTAGAGATAGCCATTTGCTCCGGGTTACGCCCAACGGTAATGAATTTTTCAATAGCCAATGAAGCGGTATCTAAAACAGCTACGGTACCATCAAAAGATGATATGAAAGCTTTGTTTTTGTAGAACACAATGTTGCGGGGCTGGCGATCGATAGTGCCATCAACCATTTTAATTTGCTTAATAGATTTTGCCGTTTTAGGGTTAACTATCTCAATAGTGCTTGATACGTTTACCAGTATATACATTTTAGACCCGTAGATCTGGATATCATTACCCGTATCGCCTAAACCCGAACCGCCATTCGCTGTTTTGAAAATATCCGGGGTAGTTACCTTGGTAGTGTAATCGTAATAGGTTAATGAGCTGTTATTGCCCATAAAGTTGCCTTCGTTCAGAACGTAAATGCCCGCTCTTTCTGCAGGCGGAATTTCCGGTGTTACAACTACCTGTTTGTCTTTACGGCAGGCCGATAGTACCGATAGCACTGCGATAGTGCATAACAAGGTTTTTAGTTGAAATTGTTTCATAGTGTTTGTTTTAAATGGTGATTTGAATTGATAATCTGTAAGAGCGACCCGGCATTGGGAAGCTCCGGATGATGGAATAATTTTTATTAAAAAGATTGTTGATCTCGGCTGATGCAGTTACCGGCGTTTTACCGTTAATGAAACGATATACCGCAGAGGCATCACTTATGGCATATCCCGGTACATAATATTCCGGGACATTATTACCGGTATAATACCGGGATGACGACAGGATGTGGTTAAAATAAACGCCCAGCTGATTATAATTCACACCGGCATTTACAGCAAGCGTATGTTTGGGTGTATAGGGTATCTGCTCCAAGTAAGTAGATGACTGGATATTGCTTACATCCTGCGCCAACTGGTAAGTATAGTTAGCATTTAAAGATCCGCTCCAGCCGTTATATTGTTTGGTTTGGGTTTTGATGCCTGCATCTATTCCCTTAATATCAACCTTGCCCAAATTACTGAACGAGAATATGGCCGGGTTACGGTTGGGTATAGCCAGGATCTTATCTTTTACGTTGTTATAATAAGCATCGGCAGTAAGTGTAATGTACTCTATAAACCCGTTGGTGTTTTTTGACCATGTTGCACCAACATCATACTGATCTACAAACTCGGGCTTGATAACACGTTGAACAAAAGCAAAATAATATAATTCATTTAAAGTTGGTGCCCGTAAGATATTCTTATAAAAGGCCCTGAGCTTTAGGTTAGAACCTGCAAAAGGCTGTACTGTAGCCATCAGCGTTGGCGACAAAACCGACCGCTGTTTTAACGTTGTACCATTTTGCACAGTTTCATGAATATTGGTTTGCAATAAGCTCCCTTGGAATTGCCATCTGCCTGCTTTAAACGTACTGGCCAGCACGTTCAGTAAGGTTAACCTTGAGGGATATGCATAGTTGATAATATCGGCATCCAGGTCGGTATAAGATACATCGGCACCATAAGATACCTTCCAATTGCGGCTAATGGCATAGGCCAGCGTAGCCGATTGGTAAACCTCTCGCTGGCTGTATCGCTCCTCAAGAAAGCCCTTTTCGTTTAAAAATTCAGGATCGAGATAATGGGTTTTAAGCTGCGACAGCTTGGTGTTCAGCAATAGTTGCAACCCGCTTTTAAAGGTTCGTTCGTAAGCTGATTGTACAAACAAATCCTCATTATCTAAATGCTGTCCGTGATTTTCTGTATAGAAAGTTATAGCACCCGGCAAACCACGCTGCGAGTTGTAATAATTTATGTGAATATTGAATTTACTGCTATCGCTCGTATTCCAGTAGAGTGCGGCATCCATTTGAAAAGTTTTAACATCGCTGTTGCGGCGGACGGCCAGTGTGTCCGACCGGTCCCCATCCACCTTATATTTATACCTGCCGTTTGCATTAATATAGTTACCGTTGATAATGAACGACCATGTATTACTGATGCGTTGCTGCCATTGCAGATAGGGGTTAATAAGCCCGAAACTGCCGCCCTTCACCCCTGCCTGTATTTCATAAGGTTTCTGCGGGGTAAGCTTTGGCTGCAAGGTTTTAATGCTCAATACACTGGCTGATGCAAATGAACGGGCGGGCTGCAGCAGGTTTTCTGGCTGGCCGTTGTACAGGGTAATTTCCTGCACGTTATTCAGGTTAAATTTACTTAGGTCTATTTGTCCGTTCTGTGCATCGTTCAGCTGAATACCATCAAACAGAACAGCGGTATGGTTAGCGCCCAGGCTGCGTACCGATACCGTTTTTAAGCCACCAATGCCTCCATAGTCCTTAATATTCACCCCCGAAAAATTGCGGATAGCATCGGCCACGTTAAAGGAACTATTTTTAAGGAAATCCTTCGCAGTTATTTGTTGCTCGGGCGCAAGCGTTTGTACCTGTGGCGTTGGGGATGCCTTTACCCGTACTTCTTTTAGTTTTTGGGTGGTATCGCTTTGCGCAAAAACGATGGAAGAAAGCAACAGCATCCCCGCCGATAAAGCCGCCCCTTTTTTGAAGGAGAAACAAAAGCCAGAAGATAACGGGTAAAATTGCCTCATGCTGATCAAATCAAACACATAGCCTTCGGAGGGAAATACAATAGAATGAAAATACACTGCAACAGAAGAGCATTCACATCCAGGCTTCAATCCACGAAAGCTATGAATAATATATGCGGTGGCAGGTATTCTGACTTGCTCCCCTTTGCCCGGTCTTCCCATTCGCGTTAGCTAAACAGTGACTTAATAGAATGGGCATTGGTTACAGAGCTTACAGCTGCGGGACAGTTACAGATTTACACTGTATTCCCTTTTAATTCTTACCGGGACATATCCCATTAAGAAACCAAAGCGCTGCAAAAGTAGCACAAGTATGCATAACCGCAAAGTGTATTTTTCCGCACTACGAAAATTAATTTCAGATAACGAAAACCTCCTGTTAATTAGGATGTTTAAATACATATCAATTGATACAGCCCTTATGACGACAGCAACATTACAAAACAGATATAAAGGCCCTGCAATAAACCAGGAGCCAGCAATAAACCTAAGTGCAGCCGAGCGAACGCTTTCTATAGCGGGCGGTACCAAGCTGGCATTATCGGGTTTAAAAGGGGTTTTTAAAAGCCCTTTTTCTAGTATTATAAAGATTGGCGCAGGCGGTTACTTGCTTAGCAGGGGTATTACAGGGCATTGTCAGCTATACTCCAGCATGGGCCGTAATTCTACCGAGCCGGTTAATGTAAACATCCGTTCATCTTACTTTATCAATAAATCAAGAGACGAAGTATATACTTTCTGGCGCAACCTGCATAATCTGCCGCTGTTTATGAAACACCTTGAAAGTGTTGAGCTGATAGATGAGATCCGTTCGCACTGGGTATTAAAACTACCGTTAGGCGCGCCAACAGTAAGCTGGGATGCCGAGATTGTACTTGATGACCCTGGTTATGCTATAGGTTGGAGCTCGTTACCCGATTCGCTGATAGATAATGCCGGCAAGGTACGTTTTCAGGATGGGCCTAATGGCGAAGGTACGCTGGTAGATATTGTGATTTCTTACCGCCCGCCAGCAGGTGGTTTCGGTGGGGGCATAGCCCACATCCTTAATCCTGTGTTTAAAAATATGGTAGATAACGATGTACGCAACTTTAAGCAATATATGGATATTGATGCAGGGGATTTTTCCGGTGGAAATAACGCCAACTATGAAGAGCCTATGGCTTTTGTAATTGAAGAAACGGTTATTGAAGAGATTCCTTACGAAGAACCCGCAGATAAAGGGGAAGAACTTCGACAAACTCCAGGATACTAAGACACTTTTTAGCAGGTAAGGGTGGGAAACGGTAAGCGACAATTGCTGGTTCCTGCCCTTTTTTATTGCAGATAATGCAGCCCCTTAACAAAGATATCTATCAGCAGTAAACGTTTGTTATGGATCTCATCCAAGTGCTCTTTTCGCGGGAAGTTTGCTTTTTTGTGCGCCATTGATCCTACTTTGATGCCGTGCAGCGCATCTAAAAATACTTCTACTATCTCACCCGGGTTGTTTACCGGTTGAATATTACCCCTCTCGGTTTCACGAGCTATGGCATTGGTGAGTAGTTTTGTTTCTGCAGTGCGAATCTGGTCTACAATGCTCCAGATCGTATCTGGCAGGTTCTGTTCGTTCAGCCTGAAGAAATCAAAGAAGTTGTAATTGGTTACAATGAACTCGTGGTGCGTATTCACCTGGAAAAGGAAGGCCTCGCGCAGGTCGGTAAAATGATCAAACTTATCTTCCAGGTTTTTAAGATAATCATTGGCCAGCTTGCGCATTACAGCCATATACAACTCACTTTTATCGGGGAAATAATAATAAAGCAGGGCTTTAGACATGGATAGGTCGCCCGCAATTTCGTTCATCGTGGTTTTTGAATAACCGTAATGCAAAAAACGTTGGTGTGATGCTTCTAAAATCTTTTCGCGTTTTATATCCTGCTGATCAATACCTGCACTCATTTCTGGTTCCTTATGCTTCTTTTATTAAAGTGTATCCTGACTTATTTAACAAAAGTATCAAACTTTCAGCTTGATATTAGGGGCATAAGGCTAAAAATGATATAAATATGTTATTATGACACATTATCCACGATGAGCACCCCTGCACCTATTACCAGCGCATCTTCAACAGCGCCTATGTAAGGGTCGGGAATGCGTGTATTTTTTACAACGAATTTGCGCAGGAAAAAGCAGCCGAATGTTGAGGCGGCAGCGGCAACCCCTCCTATTAAGCCGCCAATAAGCGGTTGTTTACCATGCGCCTCATAAGTAACCGAACCCACCAATATGCCCGATATAATACGGCCGGTTAACCCCGGCGCAGCTATACGATTTGGTGCGGTTGGTAGTTTATCGCCCACCAATTCGCCGCCTGCAAGTACCTTAAATACTTTTGAAGCAGTGGTACTCTGCATAAATGCTAATGGCGAATTGCGTAGATACTTTGACGGGTGCCTTCTATATAAATGGCTTGCAACTGCCGGTGCATAAAATGTACGCATACCTGCTATTGCACCTAAGCCGGCGGCCTGTAAAAATGGTTTGCTTATTTTAAAACTCATGGGGATGTTGTTTTTATACTATAGATACAATAATCATTCCTAAGGAAGCAGACCGAGTAAATTACACTTTAAGATAAATTTTATAAACCAATAGGTAATACTGTTTGTTAGGAATTGATAACAAACAGAACTACAACTATGAAATTACACGAAAACAATACACTTGGCGAACTGGGCAGTGCGCTTGGCAAAGGCCTGCTGGCCGGTATAGCAGCCACAGCCGCTATGACGTTTTCGCAAATGATTGAGATGAAAATTACACAGCGTGGGCCAAGCGATGCCCCTGTTAAAGTTGCTGAAGATACCGCGGGCATTAAACCGGCATCCCAGGAAGATAAGCAAAAACTATCGCAGGAGCTGCATTGGTCGTACGGTACAGCATGGGGTGTTGCCCGCGGGCTGATAGGTTTAACAGGACTGAAAGGCTGGCCCGCTACGCTGGTGCATTTTGGAGCGGTGTGGGGAACAGCCCTCATTATGCTGCCAAAACACGATGCTGCCAAACCCATAAATGAACAGGAGCCAAAAGAAATTGCTATTGACGCCTTTCACCATGCTGTTTATGCCGTAACCGCAGGCCTTGCTTATGATGCGCTGGATGCAGGCAGCAAACACGAAAGGCAACTTACCAAAGTTGCCGAAAGCCTTAAAAGCTTTATCAGGAAGTATAAATAATTTTAGACAAATTCGGGCTAATATTCCCGATAAACTATAAATGCAAAAAGGGCCGCAACGTTGTACGCTGCAGCCTTTTTGCATAAGTTATTTTATTAATGAGCGGCTTCCGCTGCTTCTAACTTGCGTCTTTCTTTCGCGTCGTTCTCTTCTTTGCTGCCGAAGAAATAGTTCTTCATATTCACACGGATGATGTACATACATGGTACCAGGATCAGTGTGATTACAGTAGCAAAGCTAAGTCCGAAGATCATAGTCCATGCTAACGGACCCCAGAAAGCAACGTTATCGCCGCCAAAGTGAATGTGCGGTTCAAAATGGGTGAACAAACCTACAAAGTCGATATTAAAACCTACAGCCAATGGTATTAAACCTAAGATAGCGGCTGTTGCGGTTAGAAGTACCGGCGTCATACGGGTATGGCCTGCTTCTACTACGGCATCGTGAAGACTAGTACCTTGTTCTATCAGCATATCGGTAAATTCTACCAGCAGGATCCCATTACGCACCACCACACCGGCAAGGGCTATAATACCTACCCCGGTCATTACGATGGCCATAGTCATGCCGAAGATGCTTACACCCAGCAATACGCCAATGATACTGAAAAAGATCTCGCTGATGATAATAAACGTTTTACCTATTGAGTTAAACTGGATCATCAGGATCACCAATATCAAACCAAACGAGGTTGCCAAAGCGCCACCCAGGAATTTCACCGCTTCCAGCTGATCTTCCTGACCACCACCCTGGCGAATGATGATATCATCCGAATGTTTAAAGTTAGCCAGCGATTTAAGGATGTTGGCATTTACATCATTAGGGTTATAAGGCTTAATAACGCTGCTGCCTAAGGTAAGTACCCTTCTTTGCTGTTTACGTTTAATGTTACTGTAAGTATCGGTATATCTGATATCTGTAAAAGCTGCAATAGGCACCTGGCGAATTGAACCGCCTGTTGCCAGATCACGGTAGGTGATCTTTAAGTTACGCAGTTCATCAATATTGCCGCGCTGGCTTTCCAATGCGCGTACTTTTATCTGGTAATCATCCTCTTTGGTGTTGCGGAAATCACCGGCCTTTGCACCAAATATGGCGGTACCCAGGTTTTGGGTTATCTGGCCGCTGCTGATACCTTCACGGTTAGCGCGTTCACGGTCGATATCAAATACAATTTCGGGTTTGTCGTTCTGTACGTCGGCAACCAGGTTTTCAATACCGGCAATGTTTTGTTTAGCCAAATAGCTTTTTAAACGATTGCTGGTTTTTACCAATGAATCCAGGTTATCGCCTATCAATTCAATACTAATGTCCTTTTGTACCGGCGGGCCGCTGTTTTCCTGCGCTACAGAGATTTTAGCACCCGGCACACCCTGCACCGCTGTACGGATTCGCTGTAGTATGAGTTTGGTATCCTTACCATTACGTTTACCAAATTCCTCAAAAGCTACAGTTACTTTACCTTTATTCTGGTAATCTCCCTGGTCTTCGTCGGTTGGGTCGCTTACGCCCTTGGTTACGTTAGATATTACCGAGGATACGATATCCTTATCCGGCTCAACTATTTTAGCTACACGCTGCTCAATCTTTTTGGTCACCTCGTTAGTTGTTGCCTGGTCGGTACCAATTGGCATGGTGATGTACACATACACAAAGTTAGGGTCGCCGGATGGGAAAAACTCAGGCGTTTTACCACGCACAGCCATCAGCACTATGGCGAAGATGAACAATACAAATGTACCCAACAGCACAGTTACCGGGCGTTTTACAGCACGCTCCAGCCATTTGGCGTACCAGTTTTGGAAGCTTGGCCAAGCGTTCTTCTGGAATTTGTCGATCACTTTAAGTAAGAAAAAGTGATTAACCAGGTACAATACCATTATCAGCACCATAAAGTTACCCAAACCAATATTGATAAAGTAAGATACCACCGTTGCACCAGCCAGGTACATCATGGCACGCTGAGTAGGTTTATCAAACTTAGGTTTATCGTGCTCGCCATCTACGTGTGGTTTCATAAAATCAACCGCGAATACCGGATTCATGATATAGGCTACCACTAAAGATGCCAGCAGGGTAATGATCAGTGTTATTGGCAGGAAGAACATGAAATCACCAATTAAGCTGTTCCAGAATGCCAAAGGCACAAAAGGTGCCAGGGTGGTCATGGTACCAGAGAAAACTGGTAAGAACACCTCCCCTGCTGCGTTTTTAGCAGCTTCTTTAATAGGCACTTTCCCGTTTTGGAACAGGCGGTGCGTGTTTTCAATCACCACAATGGCATCATCCACCACAATACCCAATGCCAGCAGGAAGGAGAACAACACGATCATGTTGAGTGTAAACCCTATCCACGGCATCACCAGGAAGGCAATAAAGCAGGATAATGGTACCGACAGCGCCACAAATATGGCGTTGGTTGTACCCATGAAAAACATCAGGATAACGGTTACCAAAATAAACCCGATAATGATCGTGTTGATCAGGTCATTCAGCGTTGTACGCGTTTTGTCCGACTGGTCACCGGTAACAGTAATGTTTAACCCTTTAGGGAAAACTGATTTCTGTTTTTCAGCGATCAGGGCGTTGATCTTGTCAGATGCCTCTATCAGGTTCTCTCCCGCCCTTTTACTTACGTTAAGGGTAATTACATTCTTAAACTTAGGGTTATCATTAGTTTTTAAACGGGCATAACTTTCCTGTTCTAAAAAGGCATCTTTAATTTCGGCGATATCTCGCAGGTAAACGGCTTTCCCGGTTGGGTTCCTGATAACCATTGCGGCAACCTGATCGGCATTTTTAAAATCCTGTTTAATATCAATACTGCGGCGTACACCGTCTGTTTTAATAGTACCCGCGGTTGACAGGATGTTCTCGTTACCAACGGCCTGGGTAATATCTGCAAAGCTGATCTGCGCAGCAGCCATTTTATTCAGGTCAACATTGATCTGGATCTCAGGCGTTAAGGCACCAACTTCATCCACCTTAGAGATTTCCTTGTAGCTTTCAATTTCATCCTTTAAAATATCAGCGTACTCTTTCAAACGTTTAAGATCATAATCGCCGGATAGGTTAATATACAGGATCGGCAGATCGGATACGTTAATATCTGATATGGTGGATTCCTTCAGGTTGTTATCGTTTTGCGGAAGATCCTGCTTGGCTTTGTCTACCCCTTCTTTTACACGTACCTTGGCATCATCCAAATCTACATTGGCCTGAAACTCCGTGGTAATGATAGATACGTTTTGTACCGAGTTAGAGGTAACCTTTTTTAATCCTTTTAAGGATTTTAACTGTTTCTCTATCTGGCGGGTAACCAGGTTCTCGATATTCTGAGGCGACTGGCCGCTGAAAATGGTGGTAATAAATACCTTCTTCTGCGCTATATCCGGAAAGTTTTCTTTCGGCAGCGCGTTGTAGCTGATCACCCCCATTACCGAGATCAGCAGGATGAGCACGTAAATGGCGGTTTTATTATCGATGGCCCAACTTGAGGGGCCGAATTCTTTCTTAATATCTTTCATATTAAAAGATCAAAATGATTATAAATTAATTACCAGACTGTAAAACACGCACTTTGTCGCCATCTTCAATATCGGTAGCGCCATCGGTGATAAGCTGCTCGCCGGCTTTAAGGCCCGATAAAATTTCCGACTGACCGCCATAGGTTACACCAACTTTAATGGCTTTGCGCTTGGCTGTGCCATTTTCGTTAACGTACACGTAATCGCCATCTTCTGATTTTTGAACAGCCTTAACAGGGATAACGATAGCATCGGTTTTGGTGTAATCAGCTATTTTAATAATAGCCGTCATGTTAGGGCGAAGTGTTTTACGCTCGGGCAGTTTTATTTCAACCGCAAAGCTGCGCGATGTTGGGTCGATAGCCTTAGCTGCGAATGTCACTTTGGTTGTAAGCGAATCTTTAGCATCGGGCACTAAGATCATTACGTTGTTACCTGTACCCACGCTGCCTGCGTAAGATTCCGGTACATCAGCCTTAACCTTCAGCAAGTCGGCATTTACAATACGGATGCCAGTGGTACCCGGCTGTGCAACCTGGCCCAATTTAAGGTCCATTTGGTCTATGCTACCGCTAATTGGCGATACAATGCGGAAGTAATTAGCCTGCTGGCGTAAAGCTGCTAACGCTTTTTTACTTGCCTGCAGGTTGGTTTGTGCTTGCAGGAACTGCACTTCGGTACCAATTTTTTGATCCCAAAGGTTTTTCTGGCGCTCGTACAATGTCTGATTCAGACTTACCTGCGCCTCGCTTTGGGCGATATTTTGCTGCATTACGCTGTTATCTAACTGTACCAACACCTGGCCCTTGCTTACATGCTGGCCTGCTTTTACATAAATAGCGGTAATAGTACCGGGAGTTTGAGGATACGCGGTTACGTTGTCCTGCGCATCTATTTTACCCTGAATTTGTACATAATTTACAAACAAACCACTTTTGACTTCTGCCACGGCTACATCAGCTGTTTTAGAAGAATCGGAACCACCCACTTCGCTTTGCAGCTTGGTTATCTTGGCATTTATCTCCTGCTGTTGTTTTTGCAGATCGGCCAGTTCGGCTTTTTTATCTTTTGGTTTGTTAGAGCATGCTGCAAAAAACAGTATGGCTGGTATGTATAGTAATTTTTTCATTTTATGTGAGCGTTATATATTGTGGGTTTAGTTAGTTTATTGAATTCTGCCGTATGCCTGGTCGAGGTCTACCTTGCTTACCAATGCATCGTAAAGGCCTTGTATGTATTTATTATCAGCATCCTCTAAAGCGGTTTGCGCCTGGGTAACTTCTATACTGCTGCCCACCCCCTGTTGGTATTTAATTTTAGCAACCCGTAAAACTTCCTGTGCAAGAGCCTGGTTGTTTTTTTGGTTGTTTAAAGATTGCAGACCATTAATAAAGGTAATGCGCGCTTGGCTGGCTTGCAGGCCTAATTGGTTCCGCAGGTTATATAGGTCGTTTTTAGATTTCAGCAGTGTTATTTCGGTTTGCCTAACCTGGTTGGTACGTTGCCCGCCATTATAAATTGGCACGTTTAAGCTTAAGCCGAAGTAGGTAGCCGGATAACTTGTTTTGTATAAGTTGCTGAAGCTGTTATCCTGAAAGGCTACTGCGGTGCTGCCGTTTAAAGATAAGGTAGGCAAAAAAGCAGACTTTTTACGTTTAAGATCCAACTCGTTTAATTTTACATTGGTTTCTGATAAACTGTACTCAATGCGTTTATGGTAAAATGAAGTATCAGAGGTAACACTTGCTTCGGCAATGCTGCCATCCATGTTAACATCTTCTAATTTATCCCTTAGGATCAATTCCGAATCAATAGGCATCCCCATCTGAAACTTTAACATCTGGTAGTTTAAAACCAACAGGCGGATAACATTCTCTCGACTGGTTACCAGGTTATTATATTGCACAGTGATACGATCTACATCAATTTTTTCTACAAAACCCTGTTTGTTTTGGGCGGTAGTTTGATCGAGTTGTTGTTTAAGCTGGTTGATATTAGCGTTCAATAATTTCACCTGCCGATCGCTCACCAAAACCTGATAATAAGCTTTTGTAACCGCTACCGATGCTTCTATCTGGGTGCGGATCAGGCTTTTCTGCGAAAGTTCTTTATAAGTTTTTGATGCCTTTAAACCAACCAGGTAGCTACCATCAAACAATATCTGGTTTAAAGTAACCCCTACGTTTGAGTTGTACTTCTGCTGGATGCTTAATTTGCTTGGGCCGCTGGTTCTTAATGGGATAACATTACCATCGCCGCCTTTAACACCTTCTGCATTTAAGATCTGGTATAAACCATCTGTAAAGCTTGGGAATAAAATTGCGGGGGTTTTTAGATAATCCTGAAAAGATGCCGAACCGGCAATCTGCGGAAGGCCGATGCCAACAGTTTCTTTCACTTTGTATTCGGCACTTTTTATATCCAGGCCGGCATTAACCACCGCGTTTTGATGTTCGCGCGCATAGTTGATGGCATCCTGCAATGTAAAATTGTAAGGCCCCGTTAAAGGCTGTGTTTGCGAGTATCCCCGCAAAGCCCCCGTTATAAATAGTAGTAAGGTTAATAATCGTTTCATTTGTGTTGTGTGTGAGTATATATGATAGGTCTGTTATTTTCAATTTACTTACAGGCAAAAAAAGCCTTTTGATTGACAACCGTATGTCAGCAGTGTTTTTTATTGTTAGGCATGATGCACATTTTGATGCTGATCCAGCAGTTGGTGGCCTTTTATGGTACATATGCCATAATTAAAGTGTTCCTGTAGCTGCATCTGCACTTTCCATATGTTAAACTGTGCCACCGGGAATATATTGGTATTAAAACCCATCTCTACCTGGTTAACCCGCATTTTAGCCAATATGCGTACATCAATATCGGGCCGCATAAAGCCCTGTTCTATTCCTTTGGTTAACAGAATCTCCAGTTTATTTACCAAAACATCTGCCTTAAAGCGTTGAAATTCGTTCCATGCCTCGGGGTGATATTTCTGCAGATCATGAAATACGATGGGATTGATGCGCGACAGGATCTCTTCAGAGCATTTCATCATGTTCAGCATCTCGTCTATCACGTTGGCCGAACTTTCTATCATAGCGTTTATTTGGTCTTCATCTTCTTTTAGTTTCTTTTTCACCAGCGCCATCACCAGGTCGTTCTTATCACTAAAAAATTGGTAGATGGTTTTTTTAGACATGCCGAGGTGTTTG
>Ga0247734_1000869_pt1 | contig 24502 bp, 25 predicted proteins | sample UWRJL103311B2_FD_180933 | JGI IMG/M metagenome (GOLD analysis project Ga0247734, IMG submission 180933) | Plant litter microbial communities from Arlington Agricultural Research Station in Wisconsin, United States - UWRJ-L103-311B-2 | ecosystem: Environmental > Terrestrial > Plant litter >...
CTACACCCCAGTTTCATTTCCCGAGTTAATGCCAAGAACGGAACGACAACAAGACTCAAAAGTAGAGTGGGAGTCACTCAATTACTTGCTCCTCGTCATGTCTTTAATATTTCGTCGCGGAGTTTCTTCGATGGCTTCGCTAAAGAAATCTTCAAAGGTTGTGTGCATTGGTAGAAATTATGCGTAGGTTCAAAGAGTACATAAACGAGGTTGTTAGAGCTAACTAGATAACAGAGACCATATCACAGAATTGAATAACACAAAACCCAAGCAACCATTCTTTTTCTTGAAGCCTGCCTCTTCAATTCTACCTCCAGGCGCCGGACCAGTTATTCGGCCAAGAGGCGTCGACTTACACTATGAAGTTGAGCTGGCTTTGATTTTGGGCAAGCAAGTTAAAGATTTGGAACCAACAGATACCGAAGGAGCTTTAGATGCCATTGAGAGTATGAGTAATTCATTATCACTATCATATCATATATCTGACCAGGATAGGCTATGCAATTTGTATTGATATGACTGCCCGTAATATCCAGAATGAAGCCAAGAAGAAGAGCCTTCCGTGGACCATAGCAAAGGGATTCGACACTTTCCTTCCCGTCAGCGAGATTATTAAGAAATCAGCAATTCCAGATCCCCACAATGTGGAACTCTATCTCACAGTGAATAATGAGCACAGACAAGCCGACTCCACGGAGCTTATGTTATTTCAAATACCAAGGATTTTGAGTGATATCTCGAAAGTTATGACTTTGGAGAAGGGAGATATCATTTTGACAGGTACACCAAAGGGTGTTGGGCCTGTGGTGCCAGGGGATATCATGAGAGCCGGTATCAAAGTTGGAGGAAAGGAAATAGAAGAGGGCAAGATCGAGGTAGAGGTGCAGGAGTCGACAAGTACATATGAGTTCAAAGAGACATGAGTGGCTATATAAATAGTACATATTTGGGAACAGGTCCCACCGATCATGCGTATATTATTGTTCAATTGATGTGAAGAAAGAATGAGGGTTATGGAGCTAGTGGAAACCCAACCCCTCTCTATGTTGACCCCAAACATAGTGCGCAAAGAATCCGGAAATATCAACCTGCTTGCCAAACCAGGTCTTTTTTTTATATATATATCCATACCTAGTACTCAGCTTAGGATGTGAGCTATTAGCACTCTTTCCTGAATTTTTGGGTATATAGTATACAACACTGATAATAGCTCTTGCTTTCTACCGCCCGGCAGAATAACGGGACCTCTCTGAAACAGGCAACCCCCACCATCCGGTGACGGTGGCATTGTGACGACTTACCTCTTGAAGAAACACAGGCAGAATTTCACTATGCTTTCTAGCCCTCTAAATCTGCCTAAATGGTAAATAACCTCCATGGCATCTCATGAATCATCTAACTGATTTAAAGGCTCGAAGAGAACTCCCATCTCCTGAAACCACCCATCAACAACTATTGCGTCTACAATGAAGATGTAACCGTGATGGTACATCCCCCACCTCTCGAATTCCTTCAACGACCGTTCCTAATACAAACACCTTTAGATAGTAGGCGGTCCAAACGCTCGAACCGACTACCACATAAATGAAACCGCCGAATGGTTCTACCAATACCGTGGCGCTATGATACTCAAAGTCGTTGATGCTGGCGAGTTCAAGGACATAATAATCTCAGAAGGTGATATGTTCTTGCTCCCCCCAAATACGCCACATAACCCCGTCCGGTTCGCCGATACCGTAGGAATAGTCCTAGAACAACCTCGTCCTGAAGGTTCCCTTGATCGACTGAGATGGTACTGTACGAATTGTAAAGAAATTGTGGATGAGGCTGCTTTCCATTGTACGGATTTAGGAACCCAGATTAAGGGGGCAGTGAATGCGTTTAAAGAGAGTAAGGAGAGAAGGAAGTGTAAAAATTGTGGTGAAATGGCAGATTCAGCTCCCAAACCTGGCTCGATTCAAGATCCTAATTTGAAGTAGTTAGTGTCTGAAGAGTCTCTCTTTATTTCTACTTAATAAAGTACCAAAACAAAGCCTAGATCCCAATAAATACACTGCACTGCTAAGTCCGTTGTCTAGCAAGTTCTGAATACAGCAAACAAAAGGATTTTTGTACATATAGTTATCTTAGTATCGCCCCTCCAATGATTCCATGACTTTAGTTGACTTATCTTCCTACTCGGTCATTGTATATACGAAGTCCAGTCTGTTTTTGTTTACGGATATTAGACTGATCATTCATCCGATATTATTGTCACGTTGATGATACTTGAGGGTAGTGCAGGCTCGGAAATATGTTGTAATTTTACTATAAGCATTTTCAATCTAGTGGCTATCATACAGCCAACTCACGAACAATTATTTGTTGCATTAAAACAACAATCTTCCACTATGAACACTTCTCTGAAGCTTTCGTTACTCTCTTAGCTCCTTCCGTTTCGATTAGCCGCCTCATACTGGTACTGGTGCTAGAGCAGGGGGTTTTGGAACACCACCAGAAGCTGCATTGCCGAGAGCTCCTGCAACATCCGGAATTTCTCCATCTGCTATTGTGACCAAATTATCATGAACTGGCCCAGCCAGTGGTCTGCCTAGAACTATCACCAGAACAGGCTTTTGTAGCGCGAGTGATCTTGATTTGTGGATAACCTTCCCAACGGTCTTTTTGACTCTTTCTACCTTCTTCTTGGCTTTCTCTTCTGCCTTATCGGACTTATCTTTGGGAGGGTTGTCGCTTTCTGTTGACCAAATTAGCTGTGTTCGTAAAAGGGCAACACAATTTCAACTCTGGAACGCCTGGGATATGATATTGGCTGCAAACTCAAGTGTACTCTACGTCCTTAGCAACTAGACAGTTTAAGCGAGCAACTGCCCAGTCTCAACTTTGGGAGACCTCCTTTGCTTCTACAATCACTTGGAAGAAAATTGTTGCAACTTGCAGGGAATGTATGATTTACAATGACTCACCGGGATTAGCTTTGGCCATCTTTATTCCAATCTCGCCTATGATATTAGATTTACTATTCATAAGATAGCTTGGGACCTGGTGGAAGCAAACTCACTACTGTCGGTAGCTATTGTGCCACTTGTTAGTAAACTAATTGAACACAAGTAAAGTCGATTGGGGAATGATCTTACCAGGGGACTGATTCTCCGAACCGTTGGGCTTCTCCTTTCCTTTCAATTCTTCGTCTTCACAGCAGCTTTCCCGCTGATTTGCCTCTGAAATTTTGATAGCACGTGTGCCTACACTAGTAGGTCGATCTTTATCATTCGCAGAAGCTCCCTTTGGTGCTGAGGATGACATGGGGAGTGCCGGATTACCGCCTATTGGAGAGTCTGGATCCAACTGAAGGATATCCACAGGATCGAACGATTTAAGTTCGTCAATCAGGTATTGAGGCAGATAAAGAACTGCAGGTCTAGGTGGAATAACTCGAAGCTGATGAGACTACAAGGCAAATTAGCGCTGGGCCTTTTGCGTCTAAACCCTTTGAAAAATTAAGAATGACAACGATGAAAAGCAACTGACAAAAGAGCGGGATGCCACTGCACTTTTGGGTTGCTGTTCACGAGAGCTGTTGTAACTGCGGTTTGTAGGTAGATAGAGGTCTTCAACAGCCGCTGGATTTTCGGAGGATAATAGCGATTCTGGGACTGTGGAAAGATTTGGTGCTCTTGAAGACTTCCTAGATGAGTGATATCCTAGGTTTCCCTCACCAGAACTTGTAGTATAAGAGAGCAGAGAAGAGCCGGGAAGGTGTAGTTCTGACTTCAACGCGCCTTCTTCTTGGCAATTATAGGGCTTTTGGGAAGAAATGGCTTGCAAATTTGAAGTGCCAGAAGGGTTGTCACATACGGAACACAACTCTGCTGGTGCCTCCCCGTATGAATTGCTGGTTTCGTGGGAAAAGGTACCTGGGATTGAGTCTACAGTTCCGTCTCCGCCTTGGTTATCAACAAGTTGGGCTTCGTGAGACTCTTCTGAAGAGGATCCTATTGCAGGCTGCGAAGGGGAGTGATACTTATTTAAATCCAGAACCACAATGTCCCCTACGACCTGATTCCCAGGTTCAAGTGTGTGCTCTGGTGTGGCGGGCTGGGGAAAAGACTGGCACCGACTTAAGCTTGGGTCTAATATTGCATCCGGTATTCGTTCTTCTGAAAAATCTTGTAAGAAGTAATATGAAAGTACTGATTGTGCAGAAGAGTGGACTTGGCCTGGAGTCAAATCTTCAACACCTTCTCCACTCTTAATCTCAAACCGATAATCGGGAAGGGAGTCGACGAATTGAATGATCAAAGGAGATCCAGGGGTAATTGAGGGTAATTCACGAGGTGAGGTATCTGCAGTTGCGTCTGCAGCGAGTCGAAGAGATGATACTGAACTTCGATCTCTGGAGGAGCAAAAGGTTTCTGCCTCGAAGCTTTGCGGTATTCTGGCCGTTCCACTTGATAGTCTTGAAGATATTTCCTAGGGAAATAAAATGTTAGCTATAAGTCTATGAGCAATAGAGAACATCTTACTAGGGAAGAACCTACTAATTTGTGGATGAGTGTGTTGCGAAGGATAGGAGATGAAGGTTCACTCTCTGGAGCCAAAGTTGGAGGAAGAGATGCCTGGTAACTACCTTCGAGAGACTCTGAGGTGTAGCTATGGGAGAAGTCTTCGTCACTACTAAGATCGCTGACAAGTATACGTGAAAGAGTGTGGTAGAGTGAGCGACGAGGTTGGTTTTGTTTGGGATCTCGCCAAAAAGGCACCCTGCTCGTAGCTTCCACTTGGGCAATCAGTTCTCTTACGGAAGGAGACCTAGTGATTGGAGGCGGTGACGAGGTTGGACTTGAAACAGGATGGGAGAAAATGAGAGGCATTATCATATGAGGAGGTCGCCTTGGATGGTGTTTGGAAGAGTTCACGTCAAGGATACATGGAGTATAGGATATCAATAGCAATTATGCCTGAGCGAGGTAGAAGCAAACTAAGTAGAGGTTTCAGTTAAGGTAGAGTCTGACCAGCTGCTTCCGCTTCATACTAGGTAGTTGAAGCTATATAGAGAACTGACCTCCTTGCTCTTGCCAGTTTATGATGCAAGCTCGCCGCTTGAACCATACTTGGCCCCCATAAGTAGAAACCACTATAGTTTCGTGTACCTTCTCAGGAAGGTACAAATGCTGTAACTTAAGTACCATACAGCAGAAGCGGTGGAGCTAATTCGCAGAGGCCATTTCAGTATCACCTTTAGCAATTAGAGTGGCAGATACCGACACAATATGCTAGCCATTGTATATACTAAAAAACAGCGGGACTTGTTTCCTCAAGACATTATCAAAATGAAAGAAAATGCAAATAGAGATTTCGTAGACAGACAGGCAATCGAAGTAGAGATATCGAATTGAGTATGTGGCTCTTGGCCTCATACTTCTTCTGAAGGTAATTATCTCTAAACATAACCTACATGACTCTCATTGGAAAAGCTTAGTTGCTATGTCCAGATATGAGATACCAACTGGTCTCATTTGTTGATATGCATATTCCTGGGCTCCTATAATTAGGAGGACGGACTTGGCCGATGCTGTATGAAATTGTAGGGGAATGACTCCATTAAAAGTTGTGGGGTATTCATGATAAAATATATCTTCTTGCTTTCCGGAACAAGTCATCAAGAGTAGACAGGATTGATCCGCAGTAATAATTGCAAAGCTATGAGAGAAAGAAGCTTTTGCACGAGGACCAAAACTCGGAATCCGAGAACTAATATAACCTAACCCGTAAGACACAACTGACTTTTGAATAAATCAAAGAGTCCTGTATGATAGCAATCTGCAGATCAGTTCTAGCTATCCTAGAGCCCTATAATCCTTGGAAAACTCAATTAGCCAATTGTTGGCATATTCTTTTTGGAAGATTTGATGATCATGAAATATAACACGCCCTGATGATAAAACCACGTTCATCCTCGCCAAGTATTCGTGAGATATACACATTACATTGCCGTTGCCGTTGCAATTGCATAAAATGATAAGTGATCATTAAATGGCAAATGACACCCTTAGACATATGCAATAGTTACATATAGGGCTGAAGCGAAGTTAATCTGGTTGCTAAGTGAGCTCGGCAAAGAGTCGCGTCTACGTACGTGAGGCTGGCGGCCAAGTCTAAACGCGAGCCTCATGACGAAATTTGGCGCGCTCCAATAAGTTCTTCTACGCAACCCCATCACTAAACAGCATCAACATCACCCTTTTGCCGCGCATAACCTGCGCACCCACACAGCAGCCATGTCAACCACTACGGATGACAAGATTCTTAGAACGACCAAGTTCCCGATCGAATTCAACCAAAAGGTTGATATACAAAAGGTTAATGCCGATCTAATGAAGAAGTATGGTTTGACACCACTCCAACCAGTTTACCATTCGCTAACAAGATTTGGCACTTTCAGATGGATCGCAGGTAGAATCCAGGAGATTCTAGGGAGCGACGACGATGTTGTAATCGAGCTTTGCTTCGGTCTATTCGAAGGTGCACGATACGTGGGTCTATACTGAAAACAACCATATCGCTGGATACTAACAATACTTTTAGCCTGATATCAAGAAAATGCAAATACAGCTTACGGGATTCCTGGATAAAGATACTCCTGCTTTTTGCAAAGAATTGTGGAAATTGTGTTTAAGTGCACAGGCAAATCCTCAAGGTGTACCCCAAGAGCTTGTCGAAGCCAAAAAGGCGGAACTTATGCAAGAAAAGGTGATATGCCCTGAATTGTAGCAAAGTGACTGTCACTAATCAATACGTAGATGGAGACTGGCAAAATGTCAGAACAGGCACGACTCCGCAAGGAGGACGAGCAGCGTCGAGAGCAAAACATCAACGCAATCAGAGACCGTGAACGAGGTGACCGCGGCCGAGGAGGGCGTGGCGGTGGGAGAGGGGGCGATAATTGGAGAGGCGGCCGAGGCGATGATAGAAGAAACTTTGATCGGGGAGGTGGACGAGGAGATGACCGAGACTTTGGTCGTGGTGGTGGTGGTCGAGCATTCGAGCGTAGAGGTCCTAGATCAAGGTCACCACATGCTAGACGAGACTCTAGGGATCGAGGGGCATACCGTGCTAGAGGTGGCTCCGACACATACATGCCTAGAGGCCGTGATAATGGTAGAAGAAGGGATGTCCGACGACGATCAACAACTCCAAGATCGCCCTCGCCATTATCTGTACGCTCTCGGTCAGATTCGCGCTCTCCGCCACCGCGCCGTCGAAGGTCGCCATCGAGATCTCGTTCCCCTCCTCGCAGATACCGCTCTATAACACCTGTCAGGCGTAGCTCATATAGAGGCAGGGGATATCGGGGGGAACGAGGTAGAGCAAGAAGTCCAATTCGACGGTCCGATTCAAGATCTCCAGCGTCATCTATATCGCGATCTCCGCCACGAAAGCGCAGAAGGACCCCATCTGAATCCCCTAGTCGCTCGCCATCGCCTAGAAGAGCCTATAGACGTAACACAAGTTCGGCTTCTTCTTCGAGATCTACCAAATCCGCTGCCCGTGCCAGGTCCCAAAGCAGGGAGAGAACGAGACCAGCTCTTGATGAGACAGACATAATGCCTGCGCGTGGTGGTGACTACAAAGGTCGTGATGAACGTCGGCTAACTCGAAGTCTTAGCCGCAGTATCTCACCTGGACGGAACCGTAGCAGAAATGATAGTCGAGGGGCAGCTTCTAGAAAGCGCCGACGCTCTTTGCAGCGTTATGAACCTAGCAAACGGAGGCGCAATTCTTCATCCATGTCACCACCAGTTGAAATAAAGAACCCCAAAGCTGATATTGAGATTGAAAATGACAGGAGATCATCCACACGAGAGGAATCAAGCAAGCGAGATGTTGAGCCAAACGAGGTTGGTAACACTTCGTAGGCTTTTGTTGTTCAATTCATCTCTGCTGACCCAGCTTTCAAGAAGCCGATTAAGACTCCACAAGCACAGGCAGCCGGATTGAAGGAGAGGCTCTTGAGAGAGAAGATAAAGAAGATGAGAAAGACTAGTATCGAATGTGGAGAGAAATAATTATGCTAACGGTCGTCGAGGACTCACCCCGGATTTGATTGCCCTAACAACGAGAAAGCATGGAATGTGCATTTATTAGCTTAGGTGAATATGAGCTTGTGGTGCACTCATTTCTCAAATATCATCATTCTATCCCATCGTGCACCTTTGATCTATGTTGGGGGGTTCCTTCCCGTCGGTCGTCGTGGGCTCGTGTAAGAGGTTCATTTTGCCAACACCAACGTGATGCTTTGATTGAAATCGAATAGATAATTATTAATTGTACTTCAATGAAGTGTTCCTATAAGTTAAAAGTATATTTGCAAAACTGAAAGTCAGCTACTTTACTCCGTCAGCACTGGTCTTCGCACATAAATTAAACTCGCTTATGGGATAAGTAAAATAGGGGTAGCTGCTAGACAAACGCAACGGTAGTTCTGGCTCTTGTCACAAACCTATATTAGTTTTTTTCCGCTGGACGAAGCTTTTCTATTAGGTGTAATGCCATTTTAGAGTTTTTTTTCCTTTTCCATTTACCTATAGAAGCGGTGACTGAAGGGATAGACTTGGTTAGATCCAGCGCTTCTCATGCTAACATCACCAAGAAAATAGGTCAGCAATTACTCGGTTGAGTCCAGTAACCTGCATGAGTGCATGCCTTGTTTCCAAGTGACGGCCATGGCCAATATTGTATAGCCGGTTATAGTAATTCGATTAGGCTCCCAACATCCCCCGGAAAAACGGTGCGCGTTCATCTTATGATTCTCGATGTTGGGAAAGGATTATATCTCTACGGGATGGGACCTAATATGGTAACAATCTTGGGGGATATCTATAGGTCATGTTGCTACTGCTCTAATATCTCAAATCTTTTCACCGTTTGAAAAATTGCTTGGAAGAGGGGGGGGGATGATCCGCCAGATTCCGCCGTTACGTGAGTGAACTTACTTCGTACACCAGGATTTATAGTTTCACGGGAACATTTCGATACGAAGGGGAGAGAGAGGGGGAGAGAGAGAGACCGGAACAAGATAGCCTTGGCTTTTATTAGATATCATCACGTTACGGGCTCCGAGTATAAGTTGATACTTGCCAGTATGCAGTATATATGTATGTTTATCTTCTCCACTCACCCAAATCAAGATTAGCCATCAAATATTTCATAGTTAATAAGGTTGAGTATACGATTGCCCTTCCCCTCGGGAGCTATATTTTAATATTTTAACACCGGGGGGACCATCCAAGTTCCTCGGTGGGCTGATCAGAATAGGGTTAGATGATTGAGTGATCGTTGGACTAACCTGGTGGAATACGTACACACCACTTACTTGCTCAGAACTTTAAAAGGCTTAACATTGCGTGTTATTCCAGCTTACAGAAAGAACCTTGAAAGTCGCTTCGCAATGCACAATGCACAATAGATGAGAAAGAGCTGGCACCAACCTTCGCCCGCCGCGCGAATGTCTCTCGTTCACACACGGAAGATCAGATGGAATACTTCGTAAAGTAGGGGAGAGTTGCCAGGGGTTGGTTAGTAGGGTTCGTCTGATGATCTGCCGCGCTTGGTATTGTACCATACTGTTACTGTACTGTACTCGTTGAAATGCAGGCAGGTTTTCCTGACACACCGCCGGCTAGGATACGTGTACTGTACGTGGTGTGGCTGATGGACGATGGACGATGGAATGGAGGAGAGTCAAACATATATGGAGGTACAGCGGAACATATGTACTTCTGACCAGCCCGGTTGGTTGGGGAATGAGGAATGAGAATGAGAGTGAGGATGCAAATGGGAATGGGAATGGGAATGGGAATGGTGTTTGGCTAGTAGCCCTACTCACTACTCCTGCATGAGGAGAGAATGTTGGTTCGAGTCCTGTCAGACCTTGAATTCCCATCCCAACATTGTACTGTACAGTATACAATATAGTACGGTACAACTTCTTACTTCTGGTATTGGTATGTGCCCTGGACAGTACGTAAAGTATAGTATCTCGTAAAAAAGGCTTCAATACCACCCCTCCAGCTCCTCCTCCTCCTCCTCCTCCTCCTCCTCCTCCTTACATATACGCTGCAATCAATCATCATCATCATCAATCAAATCGTCATCCTCACTCAAAACCATCATTACATTAACTTGCAGTACAGGACAGGACAATAATACCTGTTCTGTCAGCCTCCCTCCCTCTACTGTACCTCCGTAGAACCTGGACCTGGCCCTGGTCGCCTGTCTTGCATGTCTCGCCTGTCTTACTACTTACTACTCATTACTTATTACTTACGAAAGTATTACTGAACTTATTACTTCCTGGTCTGCCCCTGAACAGAATCTTTGGATATCTTCCGTACCAAGAAATCCACCCCCCGTCCTCCGACCCACGACGAACCCGGTGAAACGAGTCAACCAAGTTAAGTTGCAACCAAGTTGAGTTGTAACCAAGTCAACCAATTCAACCAACTCGATCCATCCTCGCCCCTTAACAGTTAACCCATTATTACTGTACTGTACTGTATTGTATTGTACTGTCCGGTACGGTACTGTAACTGTAACTGTAACTGTAACCGTACCAACCAAAAGTCCTCGGCCAATTGCAGCGGCGTGGTGCCTGTCGTTCATCCAATCTATCCATCCAATCTATATTTAAAGCCACTCGGAGCGCAGGAGCGCAGGAAAGGCAAGAAATTGGCAGAGATTAACTTGCGGTGTCTTTACCCCATCAAAAGCCGTCCACCGTCATCATCTCCAACTCCAACCAACTAAACTAAACTAATTAAACCAAACTAAACCCAAACCAAACCAAACCCATCCAGGCTACTGTATCACTCCATCCCATCCCATCCCATCCCCATACCACCACCCACGTACGGTTGTTACTGTACTACCACTTCCACCACCACCTCCACCTCCACCACACTCCTCTTTCCCTTCCTTCACCCAACGCTCGTTTCCCAATGAAAAACAATACGGCTTCTGCAGCATCAATAGCATCATCCATAATAAAACACGCAGAATTTCCTACCTACGAAAATCATTCATATCCAATCAATACCTTCTTTTAATCCACACGCCAATCAATCAATCGAATCAATCGAATCAATCCATCCATCCATCCCCCGAGCCTGCCGCACCCCCAGCCCGCCGTTTAAACAACCGTTTTCACAACGACGGTTGACCAAATATCAGGGGGTTCTGCACTGCCTCTTGAAACATCACGCAGCACAACCGACAAAATAGCTACCTTACAAAGACCTCTCACATCCTCGACTTCATCCTACGAAGATGCGATGACCTCTTACCGACATGAGGGCTCGCAGAATCCAATGCCTGGTTCTCCCCCTGACCTCTCGGGCTCCAAGTCCTCCAAGTCCTCCTCGTTCCAATCCTCCTACCAATCGGACGACAATGGCATTCTTTCGGATGTTGGAAACTTCGAAGACATCGGGCTAGAGGATGAGTCGCGGAATGAACCAGATATTGGCGATTTCGAGACCAAATCTTCATCGAGACCATATGATGCCGCATACGCAAATGATTTGCGAGCCAATGCTCAACAGCGCAAACGCCTGCCAATGGGAGCAACAAATGGAAATCGGGTTCAAAGAGAATTAACGGCAGCAAAAGGGCGTTCGCCAGCTCCAAGCATGCAGCCACCACAGGTGAAAAGAGCATCATCGGCATCGTCATCATCGGATGCTCTCGGTTTAATGCCCGGTGCTACGGCGTCTAGGAGAGGACTCTCAGGTCCCAGCCTACCATCACTACTCTCAAAACGAAATCGAAGCGTTAGCCCGAACCCACAGACTACCGCAGAACACCTGTCCATGACGAGGAGGTTAAGTTGGCAATCCGGTAGGGAACGGAAGTCTGTTAAGGATCTAGAAAAGGAATGTGACGATGACGATGGAGACGATGTACCGGATGAAGTTTTCTTAGGGAACATTCCCATATCACCACGCCCTGCGCAAGAGAGGGCGGCAAGTAGACCCGTTTCGACTTCGACAAGTCCAGAACGGCCACCAAAGGAAAAGGTCAGAAGCGTTGGAAATGGGACCTCGCCGGTTCCGGCCGAGCAAGGAGTTCTGCGATCACCAAGATCACCAATGCCCGGTCCAACTCGTGTTGCAAGTATGGGCGAGTTTCCAGTCCACCACGATATATTTCAGAAAGGGCGTGCAAAGAGTTGGACAGTGGCCCACTCAGAGCTTAGTTCCGAGACAAGAGCGTTAACTGAGGCACTTGAAGAACATGCAGAAGAAGAAGAGAAAAGAGAATTAGATCCGCGCCACCGCAGAAGTCTAAATAGTCACAACCCACGCCCTGCCCCCGAGAAGCAACGAGTCAGATCTGCAATTGCTGAATTACCACCTTTACGGAGGACTGACATCATGATCGACCCGCTGCCTATTTCAAAAGAGAAAGAGGCTGTTCTATCTAGAACCAGACCATCATGGCTACCCCCAAAGAACCCCGCTGAGGAGAAACGACATCTGAAGGAATACCAGCGGATGATGGCTTTATCTCTTGAAGCCGAACGCAAAAGGGAAGAAGATAAACGTATAAAATTGACTTGTCGAGATGACACTGCCAGTTCTTTATTGCGGATATGGGAGGAGCATGTTCTACCTAATTGGGAGGCAACTACAGGCCAGAAAAGAACTAGAGAGCTGTGGTGGAGAGGTATAGCACCAAGAAGTCGTGGTGCAGTGTGGACAAGGGCAATTGGAAACGAACTTGGTCTGACTGAGTCTTCGTATACCGCAGCACTTCGTAGAGCCCAAGCGCTAGAAAAAACCATCGAGCGAGGATCTCAATTGAATACAGACGAGGAAAGGAGAAAGAGTTGGATCGATAAGATCAAAGCAGATAGCAAGATCACGTTTCCTGAGCTGAAGATTTTCCAACCAGAAGGCCCTCTCCATGGATCCTTGGTCGACGTGCTCAAGGCTTATGCCATGTATCGCAGCGACGTGGGATACATTTCTGGCACCAACGTAAGCATTGGTTCCTAGTTTCCAAGGAAGACCTCTAGCTAATACTTTTTTTTATAGACCATCGCTGCAATCCTTCTTCTGAATCTACCAACGCCCGCGGCGGCTTTTCAGTGCCTTTCTAATATTCTGAACCGTCCACTGCCTCTCTCGTTCCATACCTCTGATTCTGGCGCCATATCCAAGAGCTACAATCTCTTCCTCACAACACTAGAGCGAAGAGCACCTCGCCTCCACACCCTACTTACGAGCCCACACCTCGGGCCAAAACCAGATGCCTACCTCCGAGAAATGTTTTCTAACCTCTTCACTGGGTGCCTAAGTCTCGATAACGCCACCCGTCTTTGGGATGTAATGGTATTTGAAGGCGACGCCGTCCTCGTCCGAGGAGCAGTAGCCTACGTTATTGCTATGGAAGGGAAGCTATTCGGTGCCACAAATTCTCGGAATGTGTGTGAAATTATCCGATCTGGACTTGATAATCTGAACGAGGACGAATGGATGAAAGCGCTTAGAAGCGCCGGTAAATCATGATGATAAATGAAACGAATCAATCGACAGTAATATAAAGAGGATGCTTCCACTCTTGGATATATGGAAAGACTCTTGGCGTTACTCTTCCCTTAAATGGCTACTTGTGGAATAAATGGTGGATGTTTACTAGGTGGCGTTGGAATTATAATACGTACAGCAGTTTTGCTGCGTGATAGAAATGGGCTTCGGGGAGTCCTGCGTATATAGAGAGTGGATCCTCTTCTACATAATGGTCTTTTACATAATGTAAAATTTGTATATTTGGTTTTCTGATCAACAGCTGCTCCTTTCCCCTTCCAAGTTCTTGCCCATGACCTCAAAAGCCCCAGTGGGTTTCTTATCGGTGATGTTCATTCACATTTGGTTGGTTTGCTTTTGATATGTTGTTTTCAATAAATGCGACTTTTCTCATTTTTACTTATATATTTCTAAGTCTTTGGCAGCGGTCGGGAAAAGTACAGTTTGCCTTCTTTCGGACTTCTGTGTCATACCCGCATAAAATTACATTCTGTCAATTGTGGTGCCTAGACCACAGGTTCAGGATTGCTACAGTTAGGAGGATGTCGATGGAGAAGAGAATGCTGGAGGGATATGAGAAGGGAATTGGGAATTGGCGGTTAGCATGCTCATTTGTGACTTGTTGGATTGGTAAGGACCTGGAAAAATATTTCGGTGCTGTGGAAAGATTTAATATCTGAGCGGAACCAACTGGAGATAAAAGTTTTGGGCTAATGGTTCCTCTGCATTTTGTGAAATTAATATGGTTTTCAGGGTATGATTCCTTCACGTACTTTGCTTGATAGTGGAGGCATGTATAGATAGGTAGGATACAGTCACTTGGATGACTTGAGCAACATAACAAGTTGACTGACTCAAGTCTTGATGAAATTGTCACACTACGCACTTCATATACTATTGTTTCATATCAGTGAACAGCAACTCAACTTGAGCATCTACATTTACAAATCCAAACACACCACTATGTCTCAAAAGTACGTCCTCCCCAGTCTCATCTCATCTCATCCATCCACACAAACTCTAAACTCGCTCCCTACATTCTCCCCTTCTATCTGCAAAATAAAGACTAACACCCCCAAGCTATTTCATCCACGTGTGCGGTCATATAGGGATAGGCCCAGTTGTACGACTCACCACGCCATCACCATCCCCCCCTCAGCCCACAACGCACCGTACGCAAGTCCACCTTCAATTCCGCTGTCCCTTCTGCACCTCCAGACCAGACCGCATAACCCTCCCGCCCGGATCTGGAGTCTTGGTAATCCTACCCGATAAACTATTCCCCACCGCATGGACAATTGTCAAGGAGTGTATACCCGGTACGTCCAACTTAGCCCTAACATCTCCCGTTTAAAACATATGCCACAACCTCTCAAGATCAAGATCAAGAATAAGAGGATACAAAAGTCAATGCTAATCCACGCTTAGATGAGCTCAACCCAAACGATTTCAACCTCGCATACCAAACACCCGGCAAACTCAGACAGATGGCATGGATCCCAATGCCGTATGGAGAAATCGTCGGCGTTGCTGGAGAGGCTCGCGTAGGCGTGAGGTCAAGATGGAGACAGGCGACTGATGAGCCGGTAAAGAGCCGGCTGCCGGGGATTGTGAGTAGGTGGAGGGCTTTGCAGGGACTCTAGAGAAGGGGAGGGGGGAGGGGGGATTGAGGAGGGAGTGAGAGAGTGAGAGAGTGAGAGAGAGGGTGGAGAGAGAAGCGAGAATTGTGGTTGTTCTCCTGAAAGTATCTGGTTGGTGATAGTTGCATTTCGAGGATTCTGAGACGTAGCTTTCAATGATAAATTGAGTTAATACTCATATCCAATTGATGTGATTTTTCTCTTTATGGACTACTGGGAGAATACGTTTAGGTTTGCAAACCTGGAACTTGCCAGCTCGAAGCATCATCTCTGGGGCCGCAAGTTCCCTGGATATATCGAAAACCTTTCCTTCTCCTTTTCCTTTTTCCTTTTTTTGGGGCCATATTCTTAAACCATCAAAAACAAACCCTACGGATTCTAAATTCCAATATATAGTAGTAATGAGATCAAACAAGATCAAACAAGTCTTCTTGATCGTGTGTATGCCCGCCTCGTAAAAATGCCCTTCACCAGCATACAGATACAGCGCTAAGCAACTGCACTTTTGAAAACATATCTCGCTAATTATTGTTGAATTTTGAAAAAAGTAGACCGATGACCTTCCTTCCCCCTTCAATTTTTTTTCCCGATATACCGTAAAAAAAAAGAAAACAACTGTGGCAAATTAACTGATATTCACATTCATTGGCGGGAAAACAGAGGGTATCCAACTACGGTAAATTGGTCAATATATCCTGAAGTATTTTCTTTTTGAATTGTTTTTGAAACACATAATTGAGAAATAGGGGGTTGTTTATATTTTGTTGCAGAATTCGATCGATGACAAAAAAGCGTTTTTAGAAATGGCCTTCTCTCATTCTGGTGCCACATTTGTTGATACATTGGAGGCGCATGATTTTTTGAGATGATGTATTTCTCTAGTCCCAAGTATCCCAATCCTTTCTACATCTCTCGGTATCTTTCTTTATTGCAAGAGCTTGTGTACCTTTCGAAAATGCGATGTGCAGTTGGACAACCGTTGGCTGATGTAAAAGATTTACGGCAGAAGTGACTTGCGTAGAGTAGCGCTTTGAGCATTAGAATAACGCTCAACCTACTGTCTAGAAAGATAACACAGCTTTTGGTAAAAGGCTATTCTAAAACCAAATTATGAAATAATGTATACGCAATAAGTAAGTCTGTTTTTGAAAAAAAATTGAGCTTCATGAATGGTACACAGGAAAATTGATTCGTCTCGGCTCAAAAGTTGGTATCAAGCTCGATCTCTAAAGTACATATTCACAATTCATCTACTCTTCCGAAGCTGCGGCACCAGTGATAATCTCAACCAACTCTCCAGTAATGACAGCTTGGCGGGTTCTGTTGAATAGAATCTGGTACTTGCCAATCATGTCACCGGCGTTCTTTGAGGCGTTATCCATTGCATTTCTTCGTGCGCTCTGTTCACAGGCATGACCTTCTGCAAGAGCCCAGAAGAGAGAGTTCGCAAGGGAGTACTCTCGGAGATTAGCAAGAACCTCATCATCGAACTCGAAAGCAGCGAAGTTTGCTAGAAAAAGTTAGCTATAATAATTAGTTATGTTTGTAAGGTTAAGACATACGAGAACCGGTAATGGCCTCCTCAGAGAAGGCCTCAACTGGTGTAGCTTCGTAACTTTGGGCGTTGATGAACTTGTTGTAAATGATCTGGACATCCGAGTAGTCGGTTGGCAGAAGAGCAATTTGGTCGGCAATAGCTTGAGCATCGGCAAAAGTAGGGACATCCTTTCCAACACCAGCAAAGCTCAGAACAATGTTCTTTCCGTTAGAACGACCTAATTGAGCCTTGCACTTTTCGCCCAATACAACAACATCCTGGTTTGGGTTCTCGGCCAACATCCTGCGGACACGCTTGCTCATTCCAGAGTGAATACCTCCGCAAAGGCCCTTGTCGGAACTGGCAACAACGATGAGAGTTTTCTTGTCTTCACCTTCCAATCGCTTCGTCTCGGCATTGTCGAATAGCTGGTTGGAAGTTTGTCCGTATTTGCGAGATTCCGTCATTGCGCGCTGGGCCCGGGTAAGCTTTGTGGAGGCAACAATTTTCATGGTATTGGTGATCTTCTCGATGTTTCGAATGGACTTCAGTCTGTCCTCGATCTCACGAAGAGTAGCGAAAGTTGCAGCATTTTGAGCCACTGGCCTGTTCAACAAACACAATTAGCTCTTTTTTCATCTCTCTCATTTGCATCTCCCATCGTGCCATCTCTCCCTAGTCTGCTACATATCTGCATCTGCGCAGCTCTTTCGCATGGCTTTTTCTTCGGTACTCACCGGGTGGCAGGCGTTGCAGCTGTTCGCAAAGCTGGGCGGATTACTCGAGAAAGCATGGTGGCGGACAAAGGGAACAGAGTCTATCCTTTGAGTATCGGGATTCAATTGACCGACAGGGAGTGGGAGATCAATTGGTTTTGATGTTGACGACGGTCGGGTCCTAAATTGTAGGTATGTTGAATAGTAGATCATGTGACTACGGGTACGACTTTTGGCCTCCATAACCAGGCATAACAGAACACTTGGCGCGGCTTCCAAAAACAATACGATCGATCACGTGTATTTTAGCTTCTGAGTTTAACCCGAATACTTAAACAAAAGGCCTACTCTCATTTCCTTTACATGTCCATTTTGTTCGTGCCACGACTACCCGTCCTAAGACACCTGGGCTTTTTTGTATCACACAGCTGCATTGCACCTTTTTTTATACGCGCTCGGAGGCAAGCTTAGACTTCCTGGCGACTAGGTTCGCGTTGAAACCACTTCACTGTTGACAAGCACAGCTCTTACGCTCACCCCTTTGTGGACAAACTTCTACCTACCCACCCATTGTCACGATTTCCTTTCAAAATGTCATCCGATTCAGACTCAGATGTGCCTCTAGCAAGAGCATCCAACAACCGTGGTGAGTTTCAATTCTACATTCCTTTTCAGTCGCTCTCAGCAGCCTAAACCTTGGTCATCATCCTCGCCATCGTGGGCATTCTATTCTCGCAAATCACAAAACACAATCCTTATTCACTACACGTACTCTACATATTGCTACGTTCAATAACATCTGCTAATGCGCCGTAACTAGTGTCTGAGGCGCATATCTCCAAAGCTGTTGACAGCGCAATGGACAAGGCTACTGCGAAGTCGGCCATTGCCCCCGCTGGTGTTTCTGTCCGCAATGGACCTGTTGTTGAAGATAAGATGGACATGGATGAACCAGCAACAAATGGTGCTACGAAGCGCAAGGCTCGGGCCAGCACTGGAAAGCCAGTGAAATATGATGACAACAGCAGCGAGAGTGATGTGCCATTGGTATGTGGGATTTTTGGGCAATTCATATATCTAGTTCAGCAACTACATTCAAGGCGCGATATAATGCTAACTTCCCTACTAAGGCCAAACGTCAAAAGACAAAGGCGAAGGTTGTGAACTCAGATTCGGATGACGACCAACCATTAGCCAGCAGAGCCAAAAAGCTGCCACCAAAGGTCACAGCTGCCGCATTCGGCGAGGAGTCTTCTGATGATGATGAACCTATTTTCGCCAAAGTCGCCAAAAAGAAAGCGTCGATCGAGAAGAAAGCTGAAAAACAGGCTAAGGAAATACGTGCCAAGGAGAACAAGGCTAAAAAACCTGCTGTTAAGAAGGCAGTCAAGAAGGAAGAGTCTGAAGATGAGGATGTTAAACCGAAGAAGCGCAAGTCCAACGGTACTTCTGCTGTGAAGAAGTCGAATGGAGTGAAGAAAGAAGAATCGGATTCAGACCAGCCTCTTAGCAGAAAGAAACCCATAAAAAAGGCCAATGGAAAGGTTAAGCCTGAAGCACCTACACCTGTCAAGAAGGGTAAAGGCAAGAAAGACGAGAACGATGAGACAGATGAGGTCTACCGCTGGTGGGATGCTCCAAAAAAAGAAGATGACAGTATCAAGTGGGAAACCCTGGAGCACAGTGGTGTTGTATTCCCACCAGAATACGAACCGCTTCCGAAGAACGTAAAGTTACGCTATGATGGAATCCCTTTGACTCTTTCAGTGGAGGCCGAAGAGATTGCTGGCTTTTTTGGTGCTATGCTTAACTCTACTCACAATGTTGAAAACCCGACCTTCCAAAAGAACTTCTTCGCCGACTTCACTGAAGCAGTTAAGAAAACCGGTGGTGCAAAAGACAAAGACGGTAATAAGGTTGCCATTAAGGAATTTGCTAAGCTTGACTTCAAACCAATCTTTGAATATTACGATGGAAAAAGCACAGAGCGAAAAGCTCGTTCTACTGCCGAAAAGAAGGCCGACAAAATTGCCAAAGATGAGCTTGAAGCACCATACACCACGTGTCTCTGGGATGGCCGGAAAGAGCAAGTTGGGAATTTCCGAGTTGAACCGCCTGGATTATTCAGAGGTCGTGGCGAGCATCCGAAGACCGGCAGGGTCAAGAAGCGGGTCACTCCAGAGATGATTACGATCAATATCGGCAAAGATGCCACTGTCCCATCCCCACCTGAAGGACACAAGTGGAAGGCTATTCAACACGATAACAAAGCAACTTGGCTTGCAATGTGGCAAGAGAATATTAATGGTGCCTACAAGTATGTTATGCTTGCAGCAAAGAGTTCTATCAAGGGCCAGAGTGATTTCAAGAAATTTGAGAAGGCTCGAGAGCTAAAGAAGCATATCGATCGCATCCGGAAAGACTATACCAAGGACCTTCACGCCGAGTTAATGGCCGATCGTCAACGAGCCACTGCTGTTTACCTAATCGATAAATTTGCGTTACGTGCCGGCAACGAGAAAGACACTGAGAATGAAGCTGAAACAGTTGGCTGTTGTTCATTGAAATTCGAGCATGTGACCCTCAAACCCCCTCAGACAGTCATCTTTGATTTCCTCGGAAAGGATAGTATCCGCTTCTATGATGAGGTTATTGTTGATCCCCAAGTGTTCAAGAACTTGAAGATCTTCAAGAAATCCCCAAAGAAGGATGGTGATGATATTTTCGATCGTCTCAATGTAAGCCTTACATCTATTCGTAACTAAGCTATGCTAATTTGCGTCCAGACTACGCAACTGAACAAACATCTCACCAACTATATGCCAGGACTCAGCGCGAAGGTTTTCCGTACTTACAATGCTTCCTTCACTATGTCAACGCTTTTGAAGGAGCTCAAAAATACGGAGATCGGCATGCAAGAGAAGATCAAGCTTTACAACGATTGCAACCGTAAGGTAGCTATTCTCTGTAATCACAAGCGTACAGTTGGAGCAGGACATGAAGCTCAAATGGAGAAAATGGGCGACAAGGTATGTTTATGATCCAGCCAGCTACGGCTCAGTCATGCTAATATTTTTGGTAGATCAAAGCACTCAAGTACCAAAAATGGCGCCAAAAACAAATGATACTGGACGTTGACCCTAAGCAAAAGAAGAAGATGGGTGCTGATTATTTCGAGCTAGAGGATGATCTTGATGAAGCCTGGATTCTTGAGCATCAGAAGTTCAGACTCCAGGAGGAACGTACGAAGATTGAAAAGAAGTTCGAAAAGGAGAATGAAAAACTTGTCGCCGATGGCCAGAAGGAGATGAAGACCAAAGAACTCAACGAGAGACTTCAAGCAGTAGACGATTTGGAGAAGAAGTTCAAGAAAGAAAACAAATCAAAGAAGGTTGAGGCTGAGGGCAAAGGACCATCTATCGAGAAGTGCAAGACAGCAATCGAGAAGCTTGACCAACGTATTACCACTATGCTTCTTCAAGCTGAGGACCGAGAAGGCAACAAAGAAGTTGCGCTCGGTACCAGTAAAATCGTAAGTGTAGCAGTCACACCACCGAGATATTTACTAACTGCTTTAGAACTACATTGATCCACGATTGACAGTAGTTTTCGCCAAGAAGTTCAAGGTTCCTATAGAAAAATTCTTTTCTAAGACTCTTCGGGAGAAATTCAACTGGGCTATCGAATCCATTGAGGATGAAGATGATTGGGAATTTTAACCCTCTATCTCTATATATATTATCTTTGGGTTTCTGCATATTCCCTCAAGTTCGGCGTAATCTGCGGCCGATGCACAGTGTATTATTCATAATCAAACCCGACCACTCTGCACCTTATCATCCGCGAACTTTTACACGACAGTCTAGCAGCAAGCTAGTGGATACTGGTCTTTAAAGATCAACTGGTTAGGATCCCTAGAGAATCAGGATACCAGGACAACTTTAGTCTCCGGATACTAGATTACTACTGTCTATAGGCCGACGCATCAGTCCGTGAGGTACCTGCACCCTTTTGTGTTACACACTTTGCATAAATGGCATAAATAACGCACACAATGCCATTAGGATAGATCAATCAAGCATGTTTTCTAGAACAAGTTTTACCCTACTTTTTCCCTTTCTTTGTAACATTGCTCCAGTGTCGATACTATTCAGGCATAATCTTGATATCTGACAATCCTCGCTCTTGTGCACATATCTCTTAAGCTCCACGGCACAGGATCCAACTCCATAAAATAGATGCCCCATAGATATGATGATATGATGACGAACCGTTTGTCACGCACACATCTTGTTTCCTAGTTCTCTTTAGTTCCTAGCCTCCGAGTGCAATAGCAACCTATACTTTATTCTGGAAGAGGTGTTTTTGTAGTTATTTGTAATTGTAATTTGTAGTCTCTAGTCTCGTGTTTTAATCCTGTTTTCACGCAGGATTTGTTATTCAAGCTTCGCTGAACAAGCTCCAGTTATTATAGGAATTGGATGTGGTAGAACGAAGGGAATAGAGGTGGGAATCGTATTTGGAAAGTTGAAGTGGCACAATAAACGAGGATAAGTGAAGTTTTTTGGAGCTGAAATTATCACTAACTATCCATCTTCAAGGTGGACACGACACTTTGATAGTATTAGTTCAGTACCTTGGTAACATATGGGAGCTGAAGGAAATAGTTGTTTATGATATCGCACGATACCTAGAGTCAGTTGTAAGTTTTGTTAGCATTCTTGAGCCCTTGAAATTGCTTTTTATCAACAATTACAATTTGAATGTGTACTTGAAGCCTTCTCACTTAAGGTTATACAGGTCGATGTTTGGCTAAAAAGAATTACAGTAACTTACTGTAATTACAAAAAGTTTTTTTCTGGCGACTTTTCAAGAACAAATAGACATTCATTGCTACAAAACTCAATAAAGAAACCCCCTAAAACATCTTTGTCACTTTACAGACAATAGTAAAATATCAATGCTCATCAAATGAAGTCTTGATTCCACGTGATGACGTGATTAGTGACAGGCATTTTGAACAAGCTACCACGCTCAATTACTGAGCTCACAACATCAAATCCTCCCTCTACAATGAAATCTCTTCAAACAGCTCTCCGAGCACGGCAAATAGGACCATACGTATGTAATAATTGTACACGCCAATTGCGGCGTCAACGGAGACGTTATGCTACCACTACGACCCCAAACACACCAGAAATCTACGACCTAGTTTGTGTTGGCGGAGGTCCAGCAGGACTTAGTCTCCTCACTGCTCTTCGTATGTCCAATTCGCTTCTTATATACTCCTCTGAATGAAAACTAATGGTCAGGGAAGGTTCATCCCCTGCGACAGCCAACATGAAAGTGGCCCTCATAGAAGGCCAATCCCTATCACCAACCCGCAACTTCTCCCTCCCACCAGGTCAATTCTCCAATCGGTGCAGCTCACTCACTCCCTCTTCAGTGCGCTTCTTAGAGGGAATTGGTGCATGGAAACATGTCAAACGGGAACGAGTACAGGCCTATGAGGAGATGCAAGTTTGGGATGGGGTATCTGGGGCTCGAATCGAGTTTCTCTGGCCGCAAGAGCAGAGGGAGGGGAGGACAATTGCTTACATGAACGAAAACCTCAACTTGACCTCTGGGCTGTTGAGGCGATTGGATGAATTGGGAGGCGTAGATGTCTTTGAAGGGGAGAAAGTGGATAATATCGAGTTTGGGGAAGAGAGCGAAGAATTGAACTTGACAGGCTGGCCGGTAGTGGAACTCAAAGGTGGACAGAAACTGGCTGCAAGGTTATTGGTTGGTGCTGATGGACAGAATAGTCCTGTGAGGACTTTTGCCGGGATTGGGTCGAGAGGATGGGATTATGAGAGACATGGTGTTGTAGCAACTTTGCAGCTTGCCGGGGAAGAAGGAGAGGGAATGGGGAAGGTTGCCTATCAAAGGTTTTTACCTACGGGTCCAGCAGCTATGTTGCCATTGCCGGGAAATTATGCTACGTTGGTTTGGTCGACAACACCGGAACTGGCCGCGCATTTAAAGACTTTGAATGCGAAAGATTTCATAGCCATGGTTAATGCGGCGTTCAGATTGGCACCGGTTGATCTAAAGTATATGCATACGCTTCAAGAGGGACAGGCGGATGAGCTAGCTTGGAGACAACAGCACACGGAATTTGATGTGCAGAGAATACCTCAGCTAGTCATTGGTGTGCAAGAGGGGAGCATAGCTTCGTTTCCACTAAAATTGCGGCATGCAGATACATATATTGGGGAGCGAGTGGCCCTCGTCGGAGACGCAGCTCATACCGTCCATCCCTTAGCAGGTCAAGGTCTCAACCAGGGACAAGGTGATGTGGAAAGTCTAGTCAAAACAATCGAGTATGCCGTAACCCATGGTCAGGATATCGGCGTGCACATGTCGCTGGAAGCGTATAACTCAGAGAGATACGCGGCGAATAACATGTTAATGGGGGTGGTGGATAAGCTGCACAAGTTGTATGCAGTAGAGAGTGGCCCCATGGTGCCATTGAGGAGTTTAGGATTGCGGGCTGTGAATGCTCTGGGGCCATTGAAGCAGTTCTTCATGTCCCAAGCTGCTGGGACGGATGTCAAGATATTGTAGAAAAGTACCAAAAGTACCGATAACTATTATACTGTATGATTTACAAGAACATCCGCTGTTTTCTATAAATTGTTCCCTGAACTCGTGTAGGAAGCGGAATATGAAGTGCTTGTTTTAATGGTATAGATAGAAGAGAGAGAACTTCATGAAATGACATAACTCCCGTATCTATGAAGCAGGCACTTCGGTCTGGGTAGACATAAACCCAAGACGAACACTAGATAGTTCCAAGGCAGCGTGAAAGATTGATTTTCTCGTAGTTAGTTTGTTAAATTCTTTCAGCTGGCGATTTGCTAGCTCTCTTGGGGATTCGCGCTCTAGTAAGTGAATTTGTCCCAAGAACTCCATGCTATGTTTTCACCTATCAATGATTAGTTAGGTCCATGCTTTAATGCCCCCCACCCTTCCCAA